>R27__coassemble_2291_pt1 | contig 7643 bp, 7 predicted proteins | sample R27__metabat2_high_PE_050 | metagenome-assembled genome bin R27 | reverse complement strand
AAATGAGAACTGCGCAGACGGCAGACGAGAAAACCGACGCTCTCATAAAAGGTATTCTGCGTCCGTCCTTGTGGTTAAGCCGGTCGGTCATGCCCGCAACTATGGGATCAGTTATCGCATCCCACACTATCCCGAGGCCATATATTGTTCCGAACACTACTCCGGCATTGGGTATAAAAGCCGGAAGCGTCGACGTTGATTCGGACGGAATGAAAAACACCATAAGGTATGATGCAATGATTCCGTAAATGAATGCCCTGCCCGCATCGCCGCAGCTTAAGGCTATTATCTTTTTTGTACTTATTTCTTTTGTTCCGTTCATGTTGTCCTGCCCTTACTTGTCAGGCGCCGGAAGTCCGGTTACAGCGGTTCCCCACGCATTTGCCCAGGCCTCAGGGTAAAAGTCCACATACCTGATTCCCTTTTCCTTGCGCATCTTGATAAAGCACGGCAGGCTTGCCCAAGTGATGGACGGAAGTCCTATTACGAGGAGATAAAATGGTCCTAGCACAGCAGACTGCCATGTATGTCCGTATTCATGAACAAGGACCTCCTTCTCTTCTTTTTCGCCCTTATGTCCCCAGAAGATAAACATGCCCATGCCCATTGAGCCGTGGCCTTTATTCCACTCGGTAACCTGAGCGCCATAGAACTTAAAGCTGTCCTTGTTCTTATCCTTGGACAGTATGTATATCCTCATAATAAGGCCGACAATGTTCTGTATTATTCCCCAGGTCCACTGAAGAAAATAATAGATAAAAAGTTTAAAACCAGACATTTGTATCCCTCGCCTTTCTTAGTAATATTGAAAATATATTACCATAGGAAGTCCAAAATTAACAATGTGAATCGTCCGATTTGGCCACTTTTTATAGCACAAATGATACGCTCCCTTTATGTACTGCATCATAAAGGGAGCGTATCTGCTTTCAGGTATATATTTAGAGGACAAAACTTTTAAGTGACTTAAGCAGTTCTTCAATATTTATCGGTTTAGCTATGTGGTCATTCATGCCTGCTTCTTTGGACTTCTTTTTGTCTTCATCGAAGGCATTGGCAGACAGTGCAATGATACTTGTTTTATCACCGCCCGGCAGCTTTCTGATCTCACGAGTTGCTTCATACCCGTCCATAACAGGCATCTGTATATCCATCAGGATGAAATCATAATAATCTGTACCCCTTGACTTCACTTCATCAAGCGCCAGTGATCCGTCAGTTGCCGTATCAACGTTGATTCCGGCCTCCTCCAGGATTTCCTTTGCAATTTCCTTGTTCAGTTCGTTGTCTTCGACAAGAAGCGCCTTTTTGCCGGAAAGTTCCACAGATTTTTCCTTGCGTTCTTCTTTGGCGGAAAGCATCTGATTGGCCTCGATTTCCTCCGGTGTCTGTACCTTCAGCTTAACCGAAACCATAAATGTAGTTCCAGTTCCAAGCGCACTCTGTACATCTATGGTTCCGCCAAGTGTATCAACAATTCTCTTGGCAATGGCCAGGCCAAGCCCGGCTCCCTGCTGTTTGGAAATGGTCTGTGTCTTTTCTCTGGAAAATTCCTCGTAAAGATGCTCCATGAACTCTTCGCTCATGCCTATACCATTGTCTGAAACGGTAAACCTGTATTCAGCAAATCCGTCCTCAGCCGGGCCCACCTGCTCAGTTGTAAACCTTACAGTTCCGTCTTCATCCGTATACTTTATTGCATTTGTCAGAAGGTTTATGAGCACGCGGTTCAAATGAAGAACATCTGCATATACAAATCTGTCCGGAAGGTTTCCTATTTCATGTTTGAAGTCGATGCTCTTCTCGATTGCGAGTGACTCAATCATGGGATTTATTTCGTCGCAGAAGTGAACAACATCTGTCGGCTCATTCACTATATCCAGCTTTCCAGCCTCAATGCGGCTCATTTCAAGTATGTCGTTTATCAGCGTAAGAAGAACTGAACCCGAGTACTCGATCTTATTTAGGCTGTCTGAAACCTTTTCCTTCTCATTAATATGATTCTTCGCAACCTTGGTAAATCCAAGTATTGCATTCATCGGAGTCCGGATATCGTGGGACATATTGAAGAGGAATTTTGTCTTTGCCTCATTTGCCTCTCTGGCTTTCAGCATGGTTTCCTCAAGCTGTTTGTTCTTTATTGCAAGATTTCTTGCATACTTTCTTTCAGATGACCTTTTCAGCGATACAATTATAATAGCCGCGATTATGATTGTCAGAATCATAAGAGCTGTATACGTGACAGTCGGGTTATCATTCAGATACTTTAAAAGTGTTGGATTCGAGTTTGCTTCGTTTATGGAATATTTGTTTTCCAGCTTATTCAGCTCAACATCGGTAACGAAAGGAACGGCCTTGTCAATAATACTGATTAGCCCGGCATTCTCTGCCGTAGTTGCAAAACAAACAGGACACTTCGTGTTAATAGTGGTTATAGTAAAATTCTGTCTGTATTGAGATGCGACAATCTTCAATGCTGCCTCATGAAGAAGCGCACTTGTTGCCTCTCCGGATATAACTTTCTCTATGCATTCATCTGCGCTGTTGCAGGGAAGAATTGTTGAATCCGGGTAGTTATCTCTGGTGTAATCCGCACCCAGCTTGATTGAAGGAGTAGCGATTATTGAAAGAGTGTCAGCATTATAGTTGCCAAGATACAAGAGCCCCATATCCACGCTTATGATTTCCGAGGACATGATTACGCCATCCTCTTCAGCATCAAAGTAGCTGAAGTAGTATGGGTTGATAGCATCAATTTCTCCCCTTTTCAGGGCCAGAAGCTGTTCCTGCTGAGTTTCGTATAATTTCCACTCAACCGGAATGTCTATGTCCAGAGCGTCAAGCATTATTTCCACATAGCCAGGTGCCACTCCGACGGTTTTGCCGGTATTATCGTTGAATACATATGGTCTTTCGTTCGTATATGAACCAATTCTAAGCACATCATGCTGTCTTAGCCATTCCTTGCCGTCCTCGGGAACCTCCTTGAACCACGGGCTGTCCTTAAAGTATTTTGCTTCAAGGTTTTCAATAAATGCCGGGTGATCAGAAAACATCTCTTCCTGAGCACTGTTGCATATATCAAGAAGATCTTTTCTTTGCATATTAATTGCAAGGCAGAATTCACTTGCTTCGTTAAGTACACTTACTATATGCATCTCAACTGTGGGAAAAACCGTGCTGTTTTCAATTGTGAAGTCAACTTCGCCGGCAGCAAGCGCCTCCCAGCGTTCCTCCGGGCTTTCAAACTCTACCCATTCAAAATCGACTTTATTCTGCTCCATCAAAGCTTCAAAAACGCCGATATGGTAGGAACCTTTCATGGTCCCTACCTTCTTGCCGTTTATTTCGCTGTAGTCATCGCTTATTTCAATATAGTTTGCGGCAGCGAGACAGAGAGTCTCAGTACCCATTTCCTGATCCGGGAATAAAACCTCGGATTTTCTTGCTTCGGTTCTGACGACATACGGAAGCATGTCGATTTTCCCATCAAGCAGCATCTGATACAGTTCCTTAAAGCTGCCATACACATAGTCATACCGCCACCCGGTATATCTGGACAGTTCCTGAATATACTCATAGATATAGCCGGACTTGTACGCACCTTCCTCTGCCCCGTCCATAAGATTGGGTTCAGAAAAGTATCCTATTCTCACTCTTGGGGAAGTAATTCTGTTTACATCGGCATAAATGGACAACGAACTCAACATTTCAAAAATAGGGATTGCGCTATACACAGCCAACAAATACGCTAAGGAGCTTCGTGACAGTATCATTGCTTTTAAAATGATTCTATTTGAAAACGAATACTACTTGATAAACGAACTCCCGGAACCCATTCAGAAATGGATTGAAGAAAACAAGATAAACCTCGATGCTCTAATGTGCCTCGAAAACGACATGAAATATGAAAGCCTTTCCGCGATGGAAAAAGCGTTTGACTATGAAGAGCGTATTGATCTGTATAGTGAAATCGGATCTGATAACGAAGAGTTGTCATATGATATTGTAAGCTCATTCCTTAGAGATCCTGACGACTTTGAGTTCAATCTTGTCAGCGAAGAATCTGCCGAAACGCTAAAAGAGTTGAAGACGTGGTTCGAGGAAGATATGAAGTATTGGGAAGAAGCAAAAGCTGCTAACGAGATGGCACACGAAGCGTTAAAAAGCTTTAGGGAAGAAAAACAAGAGATATACGCCATTAAGGATGCTGTTATATTTGAGCTGCTTGATGCTTCCCCTTTTGCGTACCACAGATTCAAGGGAGATGAACAAAACATCTATCCCTTGTATAAAATTGGGGACTTTTCATTTCACACCAGGGTCAAGGCCGAAAGTACTATAGGGCACGAGGCAACTGTATTTGATAATGAACTTGACATGATAGAAAGCGAAAATAAGCTTTCTGCTGAAGACAAGATTCCGGTAGATGACGCTATTGACTTCCTCAAAAGAATACTTGATGAAAATAAAATAAAATAAAATACTCCGAGTACATTCATAGCTATAGCAAAAATAATAGAAAATCTTTCTTCATCTACGAAGACGATATATATGATGATGCATATGATGATATTTTCTAAATTCAACAACATGCATATTGTATATGAATTTTGACCGACTTCATATGTCGTAGAATCATTAGAAGGCATATGGCTGGATAGAAGTCCAAGGAGGTAAATCAATGTCTGATCTAAAAGGTGTAATTTATATTCTTACGAATCCATCATTTCCACAATATGTAAAAATCGGGTATGCAAACAATATGGAACGTAGGCTTGCAGAGTAAAATAGGAGCGAATGCATTCCTTTTGCTTTCCGGGTATATGCCACTTACGATGTTGAATCTACATTATCCGACAAGCGCGTCCACGTAATAATTGATAAGCTTAACCCCGATCTTAGGGCTATAGAAAATATAGAAGGCAAACAGCACAAAACTGTGTTCAGTATGCCTCTCACATGGTATAATTGCCTGGTGAGAGGTGTTATTTATGCCATATTCTGATTCTGAACTGAAAAAGCTACTGCAAGATGTTCAATCTTATATTGACGAAAACTTTTTTGAAGAGGATGATGTTGTCTGTGCCGGCGGCATTCCCGTTGATACTTTTGATGGGTTTTGCCTTTCTTTAATCCATGCTTTATCTCCCAATGAGGATCTTGACGGCTTTGATGCGTATCTGGAACGAAAAAAGCCGGATTTTTCCGAAGTACTATATGGTCTTATGCAAGAGTCCGGATATAAGGCAAAGGATATTATTGAGCGTTCTGGGCTGGCCAGAGCCACTTTTTTCAGTCTTCAGAACGGTTCCACTCTACGTCCAAGACGGGAATCCGCCATAGCTCTTGCCATTGCTTTTGGAATGAACGGTGAAGAAGCTGACGATTTCCTTGGAGATGCCGGATATATGCTCAGCTGTACAAGCAAGCGCGATTTGCTCTTTATCTATTGTTTTGACCATATTACCCGTTTTAAAAACGGCGTTGTTGACGTTAATATAGTCTTGGATAAGCTGAATATGCCCCTCATCGGCAAGGAAAAGGAAAAGTTACTATAGGGAATCACTATGAAATTATACGTTGGTGTAACAGACAAAAACTGGTATGAGCAGCTCAAAGCAGCTGAGGCAAAAGAAGCTAACTTTTGGAGGCCTGGTACTTCACCTTTCAGAGCACTTGATGAAGGCGATTTGTTTCTTTTTAAGCTTCATGCCCCTTTTAACTTCATAGTCGGCGGAGGATTCTTTGTCAGTTATTCTCTGCTCCCCACATTTCTTGCATGGGATGCATTTGGAACCACAAATGGGGTACAATCACTTGATGAACTCAACTCACGCATTGCCAAATACCGGGGCCGAAATGATATTTCTATGTCCAATCCCGAAATAGGCTGTATTATTCTGACTGACTGTTTCTGGTTGGATGAGTCTCAATGGATTCCACAGCCCGAAGATTGGAAAACCAACACAGTTCAGGGAAAGGTATACAGTGACAGCAATGAAATAGGGAAAAGCCTTTTCAAAGCTGTTCAGGAAAAGGTTTCTTTATCAGAGCAAAGCCTGATAGTATCCTCAGCTAATATTCCGAACGGCGAACGATACTCTTATGGAAAAGCACGGCATAGATTGGGTCAGGGCGCGTTTAGGGTTCTCGTAACAGATGCCTATAGCCGCCGCTGTGCAATCACGGGGGAGAAAACCCTGCCCGTTTTGCAGGCAGCACATATTAAGCCTTACAACAAAGAAGGTCCGCATCTGATTGAAAACGGAATTCTCCTAAGATCTGATTTTCATACCCTTTTCGATGACGGATATATAACAATAACTACCGATTATCGCATTGAAGTAAGTGACAAGCTCCATGCCGATTACGGCAACGGCAAGGACTATTATAGGTATCATGGGCAGAATCTTCTGATTATGCCCGACAGCCCTGTAAATTATCCCTCCCCAGAATTTCTCAGATATCATAACGAAACCGTATACAAAGGATGATTCTGGGAAAAGTCTGTTTAGATTAGACCTCAGGCCTTCCTGATTTGTGTATGCTGAAGACACAATCAATCAGGGAGGTTTTATTATGGAAAGAACTATCACAATCAAAGGTGTCGGCCGCTATAATGCGGAGCCTGACACCGTGGAAATCAATGTAAGCTTAAGCGGAAAAAGCCCCGAATACGAAAAGGCGGTTGAAGGGGAGGCACAGAAATATGCATATCTCGCAGATGCAATCGAAAAGTGCGGAATCGACAGAAAGGATATTAAAACCGGCTCTTACAATGTCCGTATTTGCGGCAGATATGTGAAAAACAGCTTCGTAAACGAGGGATGGGAGTGTTCCCGGTCATTAACTATCCGTTTTCCACTTGATTCAAAAATGCTCAATACTGTTATCTCTGCAATCTCAAACAGTCTTTCGGAGCCCAATATCAGAATCGAATTTACTCTGTCGGACACGGAAGATGCCAAGTATATTCTGTTGCAGAATGCAGCAACAGATGCTGTCACCAAAGCAAAAATGCTTGCTGAAGCAACAGGAGTCAAGCTCGGAGAGCTTATCTCCATAGACTACAACTGGTCAGATATCAACTTCTATTCCGATATGGAATATTCCGACTGCTGCTGCGCATCCATAGAGTCCGAATTCACACCAGAAGATATCAGCATGAAAGAGAATGTGACATTCATGTGGTCAATATCATAGGAGGAATATGACATGACAAAAAATAGTAAGGGAAGAGATAGATTAAATAGTACTATATAACAAGTAATGCCTGACAGGAGAGTTGACTCACTCATCTGTCAGGCAGTTCTATTAAATTCTTCGTATAGACTATTCTTTATTTGGAAATTCTTTTTCAATGTTGACTCAAATCTATGAGTTTTCTTCTCCGTTTGTACCGCTTTTGCACTTCAAAAATATGAAAAGTGGACAGATTTGAGGTAAAGTTAATTATTATAATGTGCATAAAGGGAAAAAAAGCGAAAAATTGTGTCTTATATTTTGCATATATCATCACTATTTCAGCTTAATTGTTATGAAAATAATTAAAACAGCCTAAAATCAGAACATTTTAGGCTGTTTATGATATTCCCCCAAAAAGTTGTACCGAGGGTTGCTCAACCCTTATTATACAACTA
>R27__coassemble_2279_pt1 | contig 7668 bp, 9 predicted proteins | sample R27__metabat2_high_PE_050 | metagenome-assembled genome bin R27 | reverse complement strand
AATATCCCAGAGCGGCGAGCCCAAGGGTCTGCGTTCCGATTCCGCATGCACAGTCAAGAATCTTTGCATTTGAGTCAAATCCATAGCTCTCAAATATTTTACTTAGAAATTTAGCCTCATCACGTGTAGCTGACTGCCAGTCCAGATAGAATTTCTGATACTGAGAAGCTATGCTGTCATAAAATGTCTGTACGGTGTTTGAAACAATATTTTTTTCTTTCAATGGACTTACCTCATAATATGAAATAGTATGCTGAAAATGAATTAACTCTACCGGCTTTGATTATACATGAAAAAACATGTTGTTGTATACGGGTTCTTCACAAGAAATACTTGACATTCTGCATGAGTTAGCTTATGCTAACTCATGCGGTGCATTACGTTTTCGTAGTGTCTGAAGAAACGGGGTTTTTTATGAGTGTATTTGGATGGGTTGTCGTGATAACTGCAATCGCGGGAATTGGGGGAACTGGTCTTGGAGGGCTTGTCGGAGCAATCCTGAACAGGGATTCAAGCAAGGCCATCAGCCTGCTCCTCGCTTTTGCCGGGGGAGTTATGATGGCAGTGGTATGCTTTGACCTGATTCCGGGAGCATTTATGCCAGAGGGAGTGGAAGAGCCAATGCCCCTTTGGCTTGTTGTGCTGGGCATCGCTCTGGGATATGTTCTTATATACAGGCTCAACTACCGTATTGATAAGAAGACAAACCAGGAAGTACCCCATATAGACAGCAATCACCCAAAGACAGCGGATGAACTGGACGAACTGATACACGCGGACCACCTTGCGGCGCACAGAACTGGTCGGGCTCCCAAAGGCAACCACGATCTTTTTATAGCCGGACTTGTTATGGCATGTGCCATTGCTCTTCACAACATGCCCGAAGGAATGGTCATCGGAGCATCATTTGCAGGAGACCGGGGAAATGTCATTGGTGGTTCGGGCCTGCTGATTGCAGTGGTCATCGGACTTCACAACATACCGGAGGGGATGGCGGTATCGGTTCCGCTTATTAGCGGAGGTATGAGCAAATTAAAAGCAGTTTTGATTACTGCGCTTTCCGGAGTTCCAACAGTTATAGGAGCAATTATCGGTTATTCGCTGGGATTAATCAGCCCGGTATGGCTCTGCCTTTCATTGAGCTTCGCCGGAGGAGCCATGCTGTACGTAGTGTTCGGCGAGCTGTTTCCGGAGTCCTTCCTTATGTGGAAATCTAAGGCACCGGGAGCCTTTGCTCTGCTCGGTACAATCGTCGGACTGATATTTGTAAATATCTGAATCATTCGGGGAGACGTGTTCTCCCCGATTTTGCTGTATGGAGTTTTTTAGCTTGTTGCTTATGAACTTCGGATTTGTTATATTTTCTTTTAGTACAAAGAGAAAGGGACAGTCTGGCTGTGACGAGAAACATAATAATCGGAAATGCAATATGCTTTATGGGCTCGGTGATAATGGCAGCCATGGGCCTGATTAAAGACAAGAAAAAGTTTCTTATCGCACAAAGCGGCATGAACGTTTTTTTCATAGTAGGAAACCTTTTTCTTAACGGAATTACTGGAGCAATAGCAAATGCCTGCACGATGGCCAGAAACATTGTATGCCTAAAGTGGAACCTAAATACTCCTCTGAAGATATTGTTTATTTCGCTCCAGATAGTCCTGACAATAATTGCAAGGCCGGCGTCAATGCTAATGTGGCTTCCGATATTCGGAACGTGTATATTCACATGGTTTCTGGATACCGAAAATGCGGTTCTTCTGAGGATACTGATTATTGTTACTCAGATGATGTGGCTGGTTTATGATATTCACATAATAAACTATGCAACGGTTCCGTTTGATGTAGCAGCATGTATAACGAATTCATTTGCACTTGCCGGAATAGTAAAAAAGCAGCACAGTGAAGATACAGATGATAAAGAAGATGCTTAATATGGAATCTTTATTATTGACAAAAGAAAAAATAAATATATTATCTTATTAAGTTCAGGTAACATTAATGGTATGCATCATGGTGTTATTGAGACTATCAATTACAAGACACAGGCTATTTTGAAGGAATATGCTCTGATTGTCAGAAAGAGGTTTAATATGGCAATTTACAAATGCACACTTTGCGGCTGGGAGTATGATGAGGAAGAGGGATACGAAGAAGAAGGAATAGAGCCTGGAACGAAATTTGAAGATCTTCCTGATGATTTTGCCTGCGCAAGATGCGGAGCAGGGAAAGAGTATTTCGAAAAGGCAGAATAACTTTATGCCTGGCCAGAGCACGTCCGGCGGGCAAGAGTCTATGGGTAATTATTGACAAAAACGGGAAAAAGAAGACTTTTTCCCGTTTTATTTATGGTAATCGTGTACATTGACAATTACATTTGCTATCCCATATAATGAATACAATCCAACGAAAGGTTGCGAACCAATGATTCATAATAATGAAATCATGATGATGGCCTCTATGCGCATGATGAACATGTGCATGATGATGCGCGGCTTAAAATACGGTTCGCAAGCTTTGTAAGAGGTCAAAAAGAGGAAATTTTTTACCGCGAAGCTTACGGGCTTCGCGGTATTTTTTTATCCGGGAGTGTGAAGCAAATTGATAGAGATTAAAAACCTTGGAAAAGTATATGAAAGCAAGTCAGGGAACATAGTTGCCCTTGACGATATTAATCTCACGATAGAGGACGGAGAGATATTCGGAATAATAGGACTGAGCGGTGCAGGAAAAAGCACGCTTGTCAGGTGCATCAATCTTCTTGAAACACCGACAAGCGGTGAAGTGGTTATTGACGGAAAGAGTATAACCAAACTTCCTAGAAACGAGCTTTTAAAGCTAAGGCAGTCGATAGGGATGATTTTCCAGGGATTCAACCTTTTAGAGCAGAGGACGGTAATAAAAAACATCTGCTACCCGCTGGAAATTGCGGGAGTAAAAAAAGCGGAAGCCGAGAAAAGAGCCAGAGATCTTCTCAATCTGGTTGGCCTGTCCGACAGGGAAAAAGCATACCCTTCGCAGCTGTCCGGAGGACAGAAACAGAGAGTAGCGATAGCAAGGGCTCTGGCAAATAATCCTAAGTATATTCTTTGCGACGAAGCAACAAGTGCCCTTGATCCAAATACGACCAGACAGATTCTTGACCTTCTTAAGGAAATTAATGAAAAACTCGGTGTCACGATAATAGTGATAACCCATGAGATGAAGGTTATAGACAGAATCTGCGACAGCGTGGCGGTTATTGATTCAAGTCACATTGCCGAGGTGGGCAAAGTAAAAGATGTATTTACCGACCCGAAATCACAGATTGCGAGAGATTTGATTATTCCGAAAGACAGCACGGTGATTGACACTGCCGGAGGAAGAAGAATCAGACTTATCTTTGACGGTGGTGAAATAACAAATGAACCGATTATTTCGACACTGTCACTTGAATGCCAGGCACCTGTAAACATCTTGTTTGCAGATACGAGGATATACGAGGGAACAGTTCTGGGCCATATGGTAATAGAACTTCCGAACAGCAAAAAACAGTCAGATAAAATAATAACCTGGCTTACAAGCCACAAGGTTAACTGGAAGGAGGAGATATAAATTGTTATCCGAAATGTTTCATAAACTATGGGCAAACGGCCTGATTCAGCTGGGCATATGGGAAACAATATATATGACTTTCATTTCATCGTTCTTCGCATATGTAATCGGGTTGCCGCTCGGTGTTGTGCTTAATGTTACTGATAAAGGCGGCCTCAAAGAAATGCCGAAGTTCAACAGGGTACTCGGGTTTGTCGTTAACTTTTTTAGAAGCATACCATTCGTAATACTTATGGTTGCAATGCTGCCGGTTGCAAAGCTGGTGGTTGGCACAAGTCTGGGGAATAAAGCAGTCATAGTGATGTTAATTATTGCGGCTGCCCCATATGTTGCGAGAATGGTTGAAAGTTCTCTTAAGGAGGTTGATGCCGGAGTAATAGAGGCGGCACAGTCAATGGGCTCAACCAATTTCCAGATTATTAGCAAGGTGCTTATACCTGAAGCAAAACCCTCGCTCATAACCGGAGCGGCGATTTCAATAGTCACGATTCTCGGCTACAGCGCCATGGCTGCGACGATAGGCGGTACCGGTCTCGGTCAGATAGCAGTTATCTACGGCCATCAGAGAAGCAACCCGGACATAACGTGGATATGCGTTTTTCTGACGGTAATCATTGTCCAGATTATCCAGGAGGCTGGAAACTATATATCACATAAAACAGATAAAAGGAGTAATTAAAAATGAAAAAGACATTATCATTGGTTCTCGCGGCAGTTCTGTGCATCTCCTTGTTCGCAGGCTGCGGCTCATCAGCAAAGGCAGAAGACAAGGTTATCAAAATCGGCGCAACAGCAACACCCCATGCTGAAATACTTGAAAGTGTAAAAGACGTTCTGGCAAAACAGGGCTATGATCTCCAGATTACAGTTTACGATGACTACGTATTGCCCAATACCGCAGTGGAAGACGGTGAACTCGATGCAAACTACTTCCAGCACACACCTTATCTCAATTCATTCAATGCATCAAACGGCACTCATATAGTTTCGGCAGCTCTTATCCATTATGAACCGTTCGGAATCTACAGTGAAAGCGTGACGGATCTTGGCAAGGTGGCTCCTGGTGCAACAATTATTATACCCGCGGACGATTCCAACGAGACCCGTGCACTTCTCCTTCTTGCGCAGGAAGGATTTATCACGATAAATGACGGATTTACGGTTGAGACCGGTATTTCACATCTTGATGTCGACACATGCGGATATAACATCATACCCGTACAGGCCGATACTGTTCCTGCCCAGCTTAAAAATGCAGATGACGGAACAATTGCAATCATCAACGGGAACTATGCCCTCCAGTCAGGTTATACTTCAGCAGACGCATTAGCACTTGAGGATGCCTCAGGAGATGCTGCGCAGTACTATGCAAACCTTATAGGCGTAAAGGAAGGCAATGAAAACAGCCCCAAGATTCAGGCCCTTATAAAGGCCCTTCAGACGGAAGAGGTAAGGCAGTTTATTGAGCAGACATACAACGGCTCTGTTGTTCCAAATTTCTGAAACCAAAGAACACAATACCAAGTGAAAACAGGTATAAGAAAGACCGAATCGAGTGATTCGGTCTTTTTGTATCAGTTGATTGTTACGACGAGTTGCAAGACATTGTTTTTGAAATCTGGAATGTAAATGTTGAATGACTCGCCCGAGATTTTCACTACAACTTCTCCGGTGCTCTTGTCATACGATTCCGGATAGAATCTTGCTCCGGAATTGGTTTCGGCATAAATGGAATCAAAATCAATACCCAGCACGTCATCTGTAAGGCAGAAGTGAATATATTCGCCATCGCGCGCGTCACTTACAAGCTTAGGAGGATTGTTATCAATACCGGAAATCTCAATGGTCTGCTCGTTATACTGATGATTAATGAAATGAACATGTATTTTCATTTCCCCGTTAACGGTCGGCTGAATTTTGTATGTCCGCTCATCGGATTCATAAACCATTATGTTATCTCCTCCGATGTTTGCACTTACAAACTTTATCGGGAAGGAGCCAAGGACCTTGACCTCATACTGCGGGAACATAGCATCATCCGGAGAAATTTTGGTTACGGAAAAACGCGGAAGAATAAAGCAGAACGGAAGCGCAAGGAAGATAATAAGGATTACGATAAGCAAGATTTTCTGGAATGAATAACGCTCGCGTCTGTATTCGGAATATGATTCAAGTGCAGACAGTGGAACTGTGTTCGGCTGAACTTCACATGCGTCAAATACATTTTCCAGAAGCTTCTTTGCAGTATCTTCACTAAGTTGAGGTATTTTTTGTTTTGACATGTTCTTTGGCACCTCCTTACCTGACCAGCATTTTGCTGAGCCGCTCTTTGCCGGAAGCTAGACAACGTTTGACCGTACTGCGGCTCATTTCAAGCATTTCTGCTATGTCGTCTATTTTCATATCCCGGTAATAGTGGAGAAATATAGCCTGAGATTCCGAATACGGAAGGGCCATAACCTGCTGCAGCACGTAGCTGTTGTGATCTATTTCAACAACCTGACTCTCGGGAGAAGCAGAGGAATCGGGGATGTTCATCTCGTCATCAGCAAAGCTGGCAGTTTCACTGTTGAGCCTGTTCTGCTTGTTGGCCATGTTGTAGCAGACACGGAAATTAATCTGGTTTAGCCAGGAGATAAACAGCTTGGGATCTTTAAGTGTACTAAGATTCTTGAGCGCCGTTACATATGTCTCCTGAAGAGCATCTTGGGCAAGAAACTCATCCTTCAGATAAGAATAGGAGAACATGTACTGCTTCTGATACGTTGCTGCGTAAAGCTCAGCAAATGCATCGCTGTCGCCGGCACAGGCATACTCAACAAGTTTCCCTATGTAGTTGTAATCCAGTTCGGCCAAATAGGTGCTCCTTAAAAGAGAGTAGTATCAGTTGTGCTTCTGAATTCTTGTTGTTGCAAGGGAAATAAGCTTTGTAATTTCAGTAACGTCCTTTTCGTCTGCGCTGTATGCACATCCGTAGGCATACTCGAGCTGAGCATTGGAAGGCTCTTTGTTGTAGACACCGACTTTCTGCGCAACACGCTCAAGCATCTTGTCCAGGTCGGCTTCCGGGGAATTCTCAAAAATGGCAAGGAATCTGTTTCCGCCGTTTCTGCCTATAAAACAGAGGTCCTGCGAAGCAAGACGGAGAATATTTGAAAAGTCACGGATTGCGCTGTTTCCGCTGACATGTCCGTACAGTTCATTGATTTCACGTATGTTTGTAATATCAAACATAATGCAGCCCATGTTATCCGGGAGCGGCTTTCCGGCATACTGCTCAATGAGTGCATCGCATGAGAAGCGGTTTGCAAGCCCGGTAGACGGATCGCTGTGAAGCGCGTACTCCATTTCACGGTAGTCTTTCCTGTATCCGAAAAAGAAAGTAAAATCAAGAAAAATGAAAAGGAAGGAAAGACCAAGCGCTATCCATAAAGCAGCAGCTAGGACCTTCATCGTGGAATCGGTCGCAATCTGGCGGTATACGTCAGAATTAGGAAAAATGACATATACAACCAGCACTGACAGAGCAATGAATAGAATAAGCTGTATGGTTTTATAAGCGGTATATTTTTTCATTCTGTTTTCTCCTTTTTGAGACTGTGAAAAATGACTGCGGCACAGACTGCACTAATTACTGTAAATGCCTAAATCATTGAAGAAACCGAAAAGTGTATGTGCGAAATTATACCGAAAATGTGCGGATAATTCAATTGTTAAAACTGGTGTTATATATTATCCTTGTCATACAAAGACAGTATGCTAATTTTAATCTCTTTGTCAACATTTGTAAACATTTTTCAAGTGATAGATATTGTTAATAATTACACAATTTTTAATTTTATCTGGCCAAAAGTATTGCCTGCAATATATCACTAATATATAATATAGAAGGAGTATTAGCAACATTTTCGCAAAAAAACCATGAGTGTAACGCTTCATGGCACAAAACGTATTAAAAGACAGAAAAAAATAATTTTTTCCATATTTTTTGAACCTTTTTGAAAAGATGAATACTCTTTATATTCTGATATGCTCCCAATATAGTGGACAACGAAAAACAATAATGTCTACTATAGA
>R27__coassemble_2258_pt1 | contig 7720 bp, 7 predicted proteins | sample R27__metabat2_high_PE_050 | metagenome-assembled genome bin R27 | reverse complement strand
GCCTTGGACAAGATTTTGAAGCTTAAACGGCAATGGGAACGGCAAGTTTCCCTTGCTTTCTTCGTCTGACACTTCGTTATTAGTAATTAGAATACAACGTCGTTCTCCACCGTCTTCTTTGTTAAGTAGATTAATCGCATGCAATGTAGTTCCTGAACCGGCAAAAAAATCTACTATTAGTGCTTTCGGCTTTGAGGATACAAAAAAGCGAATACTGTCTGCTGTTGAGTATAGAGACTTTGGATAAGAAAATCGTTTTCCAATGATACTCTGCAAATACTTTGTGCCGTGTTCAGTGGCATCGTGACTTTTGATACGCCATTGCGTTCCAGGAATAAATTCAGGTTGATACTCGTCAATTCCAAATATCACAGAACCGTCAGCATTATGACCAATAATAGGCAATACGCCTTCATCCATCTTTTTTTGCATTCCGGCAGACAGATAGGATATGCTCATTCCATTTTCATTGAATGCGCCAAGCCTTACATAACCCTTCCTATATGATTCTAACAATGATTCTTGTGATAAGTGCCAAATGGCTTCAGTTCCATTTGTCGCAATAGGGAATATTGCTCGTTCTCCTTCACGAACTTCAATTGAGAATCGGTTCACTGAAGCAGCAGGTGATTCACCGACACGTAATATTTTTGTTCCTTCTTCATTAACAAAAATCGGATAAAACATACTTGGTGTTTTAGTCCTGCTTATATTAGCCCGAACAAACGGCTGCCATCGGTATCTGTTGTGTTTGGTGTTATCGGCATTTCCGATAAGCCAGTCATTATTGAGTTGTTGTTCTTTCGGTTCCGCATTTCCAATCCAAACGAAGAAAATATACTCATCGGTTCTTGGAAATATTTTTCTTTGCATTGTGCCCTTGGGATTAATTACATCAGATACCATTTGAATATTTGCTTCGGGGAAAACCTCTTCGAGCAGGCACCCCAAATGTAAATATTCTTTATCATCAATTGTCACAATGAGAACGGAGTCATCAGGGTTAAGAAGTTTTTTTGCAATGTATAGACGTTTTTCAATGAAAGAAAGCCATTTGCTATGTCTATAGCTATCCGAACTGTCTACATAGTCATTGTTGTATTTCCAGTCTCTCGCGCCAGTGTTATACGGCGGATCAATATAGATACAGTCCACCTTTCCGGCATATAGGTACTCTAGGAGCTGCAACGCATGGTAATTATCTGCCTCAATCAGTGTGTGCCAAAGGCCACTGTCCGGAGCATTGCATACAGAATCAATCGGTTTCAGATAAGGATAAATTGGCTCACCAAATTCAGCCACCCGAACGATATCATTTAAGGCAAAGCTGACCTTTTCAGCTTCTTTATCATTCTTACGGACGCAGACGGCATTTTCATCATCGATATATAAAACCACATAGACGGATTTGTCCTCTTTGCTGTTGCGGAGCATAACATTGCACCCACGTTTGACAGGTATGTCATACAGAGGAGTGCACTCCGGTAGGTGCTCTTCAAAAACAAGACCGAATTTTTTCTGCTTATTCATCTTATCAACTTCGCGCTGGATACGTTCACGAAGTTCAACGTCAGCAATCTGACTGATCAGATCATTAATTGCAGCCATCGTTTTCGCTCCCTTCTGAAGATATCGTTGCCTTTATGTATCGTCCGCTCCGGATGCGTCCGTCTTTAGGCTTTTCGGCATCCTTTGGGATAGCCCAGTATGAGCCAATTTTCATGGCGCCAGGAATCCGTCCCTCACAACAGAGGCGCTGAATCCGTCTGCCGGAAATGCCCCATTTTTCTGAAGTCTGGGTTATAGACAAATATTCCATCATTACTTCCTCTTCAATAATTAACGTACTAATAAGAACAAAGATTGATTATTATTAAATGTTTAAGTATTGGTGTATTGCAATCAAAGATAATGAGAAGACTACCCGTTTATGATGAAGACGGAAGGGATTATTGGATTAGGATTCCAATGAGTTTCCAATACTCCTCGTTTTTCAAGTGAACGGGCGGCGGCTTCTATTTCATTTCTGTCTAGGGAGTGTGAAGAAATAACCTTACTGCCATAAAATTCGGTAGTTCCGTATTTCTTTGCAGCATCATTTACACCAAGTAACGTAAACTGATAGCTATATGAGACCGCTCTAAGCGCCCCGGTAGCTTTATGTGGGTTGCGAGTTATATTGTGTGTAAAATCAACATAGTACTCTTTCCCACTGCATAGAACTATGTTCCAAGAATGATTAAAGTTGTCTGTTCTGGATGCACCAACTTGTCTGCAGTGAATACCAAGAGAAGGATGGTTTAGAATAAGTGCAGCACTAAGGGCGATATCTTCACATCGACCATATCCATGTATAAATGGATCATGTACATTTGAATCGTTATCAATGGATTCACAAATATATACCCCTCCGTCAGCGACAGATTCTTTCCCGGTGGCATACTGGATGTTTCGCTGAATCCAGGCATCAACAAGGATGATTTTCTCTAAATCTGAAACAGGGTTAGATGCGGCTATTGATTCAGCAATTTGCGATGCCGTTGCTATTAAATCATCGATATCTGAAACACGATGTGCGGAGATATCATATTGATGTAGGGCATCAGGGGACCAAACATTATCCCAAGATTCATATCCCAAACACCAATCAAGCTGGCTGTTTGCATAAATACAATTTGGCGTGACGAACACATCACGTATTTGATTGCTGTGACGGAGTTCTATTGCCTCATTGAATCCCGTTGCATTCGGATTGCAGAAGCAAATATCCACCTTACCGGGGAAGTATGAGGATAAATACGGCAATATTGATTCATCTACATCATCTAAAAAAACCACTTTTGTATAAGAAGCATCTGTTTTTGCGATGTCTGATAATGTGTTAGTTTCCTCGAAATCCCTTGAGAAGAAGCACACTAGTCCACCCATCTGATTGTCAATTATCTTGCATTTCATCCAAAACATTTCCTTTCAACAGCCATATGTAACATGATTCTTGTGCGTGACAAAATGCCGAAACTTTTTCTGCAATGCTGATTATCCTAGATACTACAACACTGTTGTCGTTCAATTTGTAAGCGTTGTTCATTGGACAGGTATTCCAGCATTAATGCCTCTTCAGCAGTCAATCTGAACAAAACTAATAATTCTCTAATTATTAATTATATACCGAACCGCGAACAATGTCAATTCATGGATGTCCCTGTCGAAAAGAAAATTTACACTAAAAAACACCGGTTCAAGCAGAACTATTCTCTGCATGAATCGGTGTTTTGCCTTTCATGGCTTATTTATTCTTCGGAGGTCTCTCTTCGAACGGAAATGCTGCCGTAATATGCCGAAGCAGTAGCAAGGGTATTCTCGGCACGGCATCTGTTATATTCCGCACGAATAATGGCCTCCACGGCTTCGCGACCGTACCCGTCAAGTCTGGCATATTTCAGAGCGTATTCCGTCAGATCGTCTTCGACCTGGGACAGTGCCAGATTCTCCAGTTCCTCCTCGCTGAGAACTCTCGGAGTAGCGTCATCGGAACGCCCCATGATGTAGTCAAAGCTTCTCTTAAAAATATCGCTCATGCTGTTGAGCGTTTCAAAACTCGGAGTCCGGCTGTTCGTCTCCCAGGTAGATACCGTTCCCTTCGTTACACCAAGTGCCTCGGCAAGAGCGGTCTGTGTCATACCGTTTTCTTTGCGTAATTGTTTGATTCTTTCTCCCATAGTTGCCATAAAATCATCACCTCTGCGGAAATCATAACACGCAGTTCGTTATTTTGTCAACTGCAATCGCAACTAATTTCTAAAAAGTTTTGCAATATCGTACATTTTGGTGTTCCACGCTATTGACAAGTAACGATGCGAGTAGTACAATTCAAAATATAGAAGTACGACACGAATCGTTACTTCCCGTTGTACCTTGATAATTGCATCCCACTCACCGGCTATAGGGTATGGACTGAGCGAAGACGGAAGGACACCTGAGCGCAGACATATTCCCGAAAGCACATACGGAAACGGTATAGGCCGCTGGAAATGTAGGTGGATATAAAAACGAAAGAAGGAGGAACATCAAATGGAGAGATCAACAATGAGTGTGCAGGAACTGTCCTCGCAGATGGGTATCAGTCTTCCCAAGGCGTATGAGCTGGTCAAGCAGCCCGGCTTTCCTGTGCTCCGTATCGGAACAAGAATTCTGATTCCGGTTGACAGCTTCAATGCCTGGCTCAACCGTAAAGCTGAAGGCGGTGAAAAGGATGGAAACAAATGAATTCCTGCACAACGTCTACGGCTCACTTTGTGACGGATATCTGTCCGTAACGATACTTGAAAACGGGAAGTCCAGAACAAGGTGGTTCGATTCCGGGCATCTTGATGAGATGGCTGCATACGCTGTCGAAGCCGGAAAAACCTATAACACCTATTTCGGCGTCAATCCCCGAGCAGCCGCTCTTGGTGAATTCCGGCGCGGAGACAGAGAAGATATCTCGGCAGTCATCGGAACATATACGGATTTCGACATCAAGGGCGATGCCCATAAGGAAAAGAACCTCCCGGAGACGAAGGAAGTGCTTATGGACTTTCTTATGGCACTGCCGATACAGCCGACCATCATCATTGAATCCGGAAACGGAATCCATGCGTACTGGCTGTTCAAGGAAATCTTCTACATCGGCAACGAGTCTGACCGGGACTATATCGAAAAGATCGTCAAAGGCTGGGAAAGCTTCGTGAAGGACAAAGCCTTCCGTGAGCGCGGGTGGAAATTCGACAGTGTCAGCGACTTGCCACGGATGCTCCGGGCTGCCGGCACCGTTAATCATAAAACTGCGGAGCGTCCCGTCAGCATAGTGGCTTCTTTTACAGAGGACAGATACAGCCCTTCCGATTTTGAGGGATATGCCACTGTCCAGCCTGCAAAGACATCTACTGGAACGACCGAGACAGACGGCTTCGCTCTTATGGGGACGGGCAGCGGACGGGAACTGATTGACAAATGCGTTTTCCTTAAGCACTGCCGTGATGATGCCGAAAGCTTGCCGGAGCCGGAGTGGTATGCCGCTATTACAAATCTGGCACAGACCGCTGACGGTGAAAGCGTCATTCATGAAATTAGCAGTCCGTATCCAGGCTATACCCGTGAGGAAACACAGAGAAAATATATCCATGCAGCGCAGGAAAACAAGCCGGTGACTTGCAAATACATCAAAGATCACTTTTGCTTTGACTGTGGAAAGAACTGCGGAGTGAAAACCCCGGTCACGCTCGTACATACTGAAAAGCAGAAAGAAAGCACCTGGGAGAAACCTCTCCCGTTTGATGAGTGCACTTTGCCGGAGTTCCCGGTAGACGCTCTGCCAAAAGTTATCGCAGATTATGTGATTGCCCTTGCGGAAAGCACCCAAACACCGGTGGACATGGCTGCTTCGTCAGCATTTCCGATTATCTCGGTCTGTATTCAGGGGAAATACAAGGTCTGCGCAAAAGCTGACTGGCATGAACCCGTGAACACTTTCGTGCTGAACATCATGGAGCCGTCTGAAAGAAAATCCGCTGTCGAGAATGCTATGGTCAGACCCATAAATATATTTGAGTCCGAGACCAATGTACAGAAAGCGGCAGAGATCGAATCCAGCAAAATGCGCGGTCGCATTTTGGAGCGAAGGCAGAAGGCTCTTGAGGATCAGGCTGCCAAGAGAAAAGATGTCCAGGCTGAACTTGACAGCATCATCCGGGAACTTACCGGATTTAAGGAGAAAAAACCTCTCCGGCTGACCGTGGATGATGTGACTACGGAAAAGCTTACGCAGGTTCTGTCTGATAATGACGGCAGAGCCGCAATCATCTCCACAGAGGGCGGTATCTTCGATACCCTCGCTGGAATCTATACGAAAAATGTCAACATCGATGTAATGCTCAAAGGGTACTCCGGAGATCCCATCAAAGTCGACAGAATCGGCAGGTGCAGCGAAAGTGTTATGGATCCCGCGCTGACGATACTTCTCATGGCGCAGCCGAGCGTCCTGTCGGGTCTGATGAAAAACGATACCTTCCGTGGGCGTGGTCTTACAGCGAGGTTCCTGTATTGCATCCCCACTTCCTATGTCGGTAGCAGAAAATACCGTTCCGCGCCGGTTCCTAAAGATGTACGCCTTGCCTACGAGACGCAGATCAGAAATATGCTGGAGGACGAGTATCCCAAGGAGCCGGAAATCATCACTCTCTCGCCGGAGGCAGATGAGATGATAGAAGCTTTCGCCGAGGAACTGGAGCCGAAACTGAAAGACGAGTATTCAGATATCAGTGATTGGGCAGGAAAGCTCATCGGTAATACGCATCGCATTGCCGGACTTCTCTGCAGAGCATCTGTGTTCCGGTGTCACGATTTTCTTGTAGAGCCGGAACCCCTGGTGATAGATGCCGTAACTATGGCAAACGCAATCCGTATCGCCCGGTATTTTACCGAGCATGCCAGAGCAGCATTTTCGCTGATGGGTGCAGATATCACCGTCAAGCAGAGCAAATACGTTCTGAATGCTATCAAAAATACCGGACTGGCAGAGTTCAACAATCGTGACATCATGCGCCTCTGCCGCAGCTTCAAAAAGGTGGATGACCTTCGTCCGGTTCTGGAACATCTTGTCGATTACGGCTACATCGCCGTGAAAGACGCCGGTACATACTCCGGAAAAGGCAGACCGCCTGCGCAGACCTATATTGTCAATCCATGTATCTATGAAAATGAGCCTGCTTCCTGACTTCTGTCCTTTTTGTCCTTTTGTCCTTAATGTAACGCAGATGAGCAATTAAAAGAAAGAAAACCATTTTTTCTTCTTCTATTAATTATCTGCTGTCTACGGGACAGTGTGACAGAAAGGACAAAAGTCATAGCAGACGGGAAAATGGCGTAAATCCAAGACAAAAGATGACAATCCGCGCCGCTGAAAAAGCGGTGCTTTATATATAGAAAATACGAGAGGAGGTTTAGCCAAATGAGAATGAAACCGCTATCCCGCCATCTTAAATCGCTGTGCAGGCAGCTCGGTTCTGAATACCGGGTTACTATCATCGACCTTGAGTACGTGATCAACCGTGACTTCGGTAACGGTTATGATATAGAAATTTCCGGCGTGAATACGTCAAAGGCTGATGCAACTGCCACGATTTATCTGTGGAAGGATAAAAAGCGAATCGTCAAAGTTGTGGATGGGGTTCCGCAGCAGGATATCGGAAAGTGGTCTGAATGGCTCCGGGCAAAAGCGTTGTCGCTTACTCCGGAGGATTTCGACCGTTTCTGTTCACTGAAAGAACCCCGCACGGTTCACGCGGAGGTGACGGAATGCCCCGAAAGCCACTGAAGCCCTGTTCCTATCCGGGCTGTCCGAACCTTACAGCCGGACAGTACTGCGAGAAACATAGGGTGACCGAGCGCAGGAAGTACGACAGGTACCAGCGTGATCCGGAGATCGTCCGGCAGTATCACGGGGCATGGAGGGCAATACGCGAACGGTACATCCGGTCGCATCCGCTCTGCGAAGACTGTCTTGAGTCCGGACGGCTCACACCGGCAGCAGAGGTACATCACTTGCTTCCGCTGTCCCGCGGCGGGACGCACGATGAAGAAAATCTCCGTGCGCTCTGCCGTTCCTGTCACAACAAGAGACACATCGCACTCGGTGACCGATGATGGCACCGCAGGACTCTGTCACGCAGACCCCCAGGGG
>R27__coassemble_2016_pt1 | contig 8429 bp, 5 predicted proteins | sample R27__metabat2_high_PE_050 | metagenome-assembled genome bin R27 | reverse complement strand
AAAATCTGTCTCTTTTTTTACGAGTAAAATATGGCTATCAGAGTCTTTCCTTACCATATACATCAAGGAAATACTTGTAGGAGTCAACCTTCAGCTCACCGCAGGCGGCCTCATCGCAAACAATGATTGCGTCATTGTGCATCTGAAGTGCGCTGCATGTCCACTGCTGGCTGATTCCGCCCTCGACTGATGCCGCAAGTGCACGGGCTTTATTATGTCCGCTGATAAGAACAAGCACTTCTTTTGAGTCGGTAACTGTACCGATGCCTACGCTCAGTGCCTGTGTCGGAACCTTTTCCGGATCGTTTCCGAAAAATCTCGAGTTTACTATGCGTGTGTCGCTTGTAAGATCGCGCACGCCGGTGCGTGATGCAAGAGAGGTAAACGGCTCGTTGAATGCGAGGTGCCCGTCAACTCCTATGCCGCCCATGAACAGGTCTATTCCGCCGTAAGAAGCTATCTTCTCTTCGTAAGCGGCACATTCAGCTTCGAGGTCTTCCGCCATTCCGTTAAGGATATTGATGTTCTCTCTTGGAATATCAATATAGTTGAACAGATTGTCATGCATGAAATACCAGTATGACTGATCGTGATTGTGGTCCAGTCCCACATATTCGTCCATGTTGAATGTAACTACATTTTTAAAGGTGACATTGCCCTTTTTATTCTCCTCAACGAGAATCTTATATACGCCGATTGGTGAAGAACCTGTCGGGAGTCCAAGTACAAACGGTCTGTCTTCCTTGTGATTGTTGATTGCAGAAATGATGTGGTTTGCCGCCCAGCGGCACATTTTCTCGTAATCGTCCTGAATAATGACTTTCATAATTATCCCTCCAGAAAAATTTACACAGGCGCATTTTACCACCGGCATTTTGTCATTACAATATTTTTTTACAAAAATTGACCCCGTCCTTGCGGACGGGGCCAACCTATTATTTTCAGTATGTCTTTCTCAGAAGATTAAATCTTCATGCAGACATCCCATGCTCTCCAGATAGCGGTACGGAGGTTTCCGATAGCAACACAGTCACCTACGCGGTGTACGTTGCGTGAAAGCTCGCCGACAGGAGTGGGAACGAAGCCGATTCCGTTGATAACATCATCGCACTCGATCTTCTCTGTTGCGCCGTCTTTGTGCTTGACAATGACGTAGCCGTCGCCGATCTCGGTGATGGTGGACTCGAGGTATACGGGAACCTGCTTGTAATCCATCATATCACGAAGGAATGATGCGTTTGCAAGGCAGACGTTCTGTGCAGGAACGAGGTCCTGAGCATACTCTACGATCATCGGGTGCTTGCCCTGGAGGATCATTTCATATGCTGCTTCACATGCGGACTGGCCGCCGCCGAAGAACATAACCTTGTCGCCGACCTTCTTCTTCTCGCGGAGAAGCTGAGTCAGGTTGACAGTCTTTTCGAATCCGGGGATGAGCATCTGACGTGGAACTGAACCGGTTGCAACGATAATCTCGTCATAGCCGCGGAGAATTCCGAGGTCATTGATTTCAGTGTTGAAGTGAATCTCAATGCCGGCCTTCTCGATTTCAGCAAGATACCACTTTACGAGCTTCTTGTCGTTCTCTTTGAAGGACATTGCAGAAGCTGTGAGGAACATACCGCCGAGGACATCGGTCTTCTCGAACAGTACAGGAATATGGCCGCGTTTCTTCAGAACGAGTGCACATTCCATACCTGCGATACCGCCGCCGATGATGGCAACCTTCTTCTGCTTGGTTGTCGGAACGATCTTATAGCGGTTATGCTGCATTGTCGGAGGAGTCAGAGCGCAGCGTGCGAGGTGGAGAGAGTCTTCCATTGACTGTACGTTTGCCTTGCCTTTGTACTTTGCAAAGTTGAAGCAGCCGTTGTGGCAACGGATACACGGCTTAATCTCATCCTCACGTCCATCGAGGATCTTATCAATCCACTCTGGGTCAACGAGGTTCTGACGTGCTATAGCAACAGCGTCAAGACGTCCAGCCTTGATTTCTTCTGCAGCCTTGAGAGGCTCCATACGTCCTGCACAAACAACAGGAGCATTTGTGAACTTCTTGATGTGCTCGACATCTTCGAGGTTGCAGCAGTCAGGCATATACTGTGGCGGATGTGCCCAGTACCATGCATCGTAGGTACCATTGTCGCAGTTGAACATTGCATAGCCTTTTTCCTCGAGGTACTTGATAGCCTTCTCGGATTCAGCCATGTCACGGCCAAACTCTACGAACTCTTCGCCGGGCATTGCCCCCTTCCACCAACCCTTTGTCTTGGAAACGACGGAGTAACGGAGGGATACTGGGAAGTCGTCGCCTGCATACTTGTGGATGCACTCAACGATCTCAACCGGGAAGCGATAGCGGTTCTCGAAAGATCCGCCGTACTCGTCAGTACGGAAGTTCCAGTTGGCAATTGTGAACTGGTCAAGGAGGTAACCTTCGTGAACAGCGTGGATTTCAACGCCGTCAACACCAGCATCACGGAGTTTCTTTGCTGTCTTACCGAAAGCTTCAACCATTTCGTGAATCTCTTCAACGGTCATCGGACGGGACTTGAGGTCCTCAGCCCAACGGTTAGGAGTCTCGGAAGCAGATGCGCAGCAGTACTCAACATCTAAGAACGGCTTTGCAATCTTGCCAAGGGTAGGATTCTTCAGCAAGGTGACCATCATGTCGTTGATAGCCATGGAGCGGCCGAAGCCTGCTGCGAGCTGAATGAAGAGTTTTCCGCCGTACTTGTGGAATTCAGGCATCCACTCGGCGAGTTCTTTGAACATGCGATCGTTCTGATAGAGCCAGCGCTTGCCCATCGTATCACGAACGCACTGCATTCCAGGAAGTACCAAGCCTACGTTGTGCTTGGATCTCTCCAGGAGGTGGTTAGCTGCTTCCTTGTCGAAGTGGCAGGGCTCCAGCCAACCGAACAGCGATGTACCACCCATGGAGCACTGTACAATGCGGTTCTTAATCTCGACATTGCCGACCTTCCATGGTGTGAACAGCGGTTCATACTTTTTGTTCATTGCCATAATTTTTTATCCTTTCGAAAAAATAAAATGTACTCATAATGATACGTTTGTCATTATAGCACAACTGCCGAAATATTCGCAATGCAAATAATAACCATATTCTTAACGTGTTTTTTATGCATGGTAAACTATGCGGCAGTCCGTGCGCTGAACAGGCATTTTATGTTCCAGGTGAAAACAAACCGCCAATCCGTATTTTTGCTGACAAAACTATGCTCAGGTATTATAATTACTTTGTCAGTTTCTTAACAATGGCACGAACAGCTTACTTATTCAGTCTGAAAACATACAAATAATTATTATATAGGGGGTATTTTATGACAAACAGCGGAAGATTCCTTCCTAAGTACGACGTAATTGTCGTTGGCGCCGGCATGGGCGGCATGACAGCTGCAGCCAAGCTGGCAAAGGAAGGAAAAAACGTGCTTTTGCTCGAAAAGCACAACCTCACCGGCGGATATGCGACCAGTTTCGTTCGCGGACGCTATGAGTTTGAGGTAAGCCTTCACGAAGCTTGCGAATTCGGTGACGGCAAAGACGGTGCCGGATACGGCGCAACGAGAGCAATGTTTGACGATATTGGGGTTGAGATGGACTGGATTAAGGTCCCGGACGCATACCGCGTAATTCTGTCTGACTACGGTATTGATTTCACAATGCCGTTTGGAATTGAGAACTGCATTGAGGCAATTGAGAAACTTGAAAAAGGCAACGGGAAAAAAGTACGCAACTACTTCCAGCTATTCAAGGAGATTAATGACGCGCTTGAGTATATCGGCTCCTGCGGCAAGGATGGTCCGGAACCGAAGGTCATGGCAACAAAGTATTCCTCATTTTTAAGAACTGCCGCCTATGAGGCAGACGAGGTCAACGCATCCTTCAAGTTTGGCCCGAAGACCAGCCAGGTACTCAACGCATACTACGGATACATAAGCCGCCACTTAAGCGAGGCCAGCTTCACCGTGTGGGCGCAGATGATTTATATCTATCTTCGCGATGGTGCTCATATTCCGACAAAGACATCCCACGAAATAGCCAATGCTCTTGAAAAGGCATTCAGAGATCACGACGGTCAGGTTGAAACCAACGTCAAGGTTGTTGAGTATCTGCTTGAAAACGGCAGATGCGTCGGTGTTAAGACAGAAGATGGTACAGAAATCCGTGCCGACTTCGTCATTTCAAACGGCAACCCGACAAAAGCCATCATGGATATGATGGACAGATCGCAGGTTCCGGAAGAGGCATACAAACTCGCAGGTGCAAGAAAGATGCTTGCCTCTCCGCTGGTTGTATACCTTGGACTTGATGCAACAGCCGAGGAACTCGGAATCGACAGCTATGAGTACTTCATAGGCCATAACATGGATACCGAGGAAATCTATAATGCAACCAACAAGTGGCAGCCGAACCACCGCGTTTCGGCAACAATTCCAGATGTAGCTATTCCCGGCTTCTCCGGTGAGGGAAGATGCCAGATGAATCTGACAGCAATGTACTCGCCCGAGGCAATAAACTCATCCGACCTCACAAAGTACAACTATGAAGAACAGAAGGAAATCTTTGCAGATAACCTCATCAAGAATTTTGAAGAAGGAACAGGCATCAAGATTCGTGACCACATAGAAGAAATTGCAGTCGGAACTCCGGTAACATTCACCAGATACACCGAGGCATTCCGCGGCAACATCTACGGCTATGCGTGCACAGCTATAGACGGTGCGGTGCCGAGAACCCTCGCTCAGGAAAAGGAACGCTTCATTCCGGGTCTTGACTTCGTTGGCAGCGCAGGCTTCCGTGCCCACGGATACTCCTCTGTTATGACAAATGGATATCAGGTTGCGAATGTAGTACTTGCAAAGCTTGGAGGTGGCAACAATGGCTAAAGCAAAAGTTACAGTCAAGAGTTACTTCAAGGACCTCATGGGCTGGTTTGGTCTTATGAAAGCACGTCAGGCATGGATTGATGCCGCAGATGTCAACATAGATATGACAGACCGTGCAGCCGAAATTGGCCGTGAAATACATCCTGCACTCGTAAAGGCAGAGATTGTGGAAATAAAAGATGAAACTCCTTCGAGCAAAACCTTCACGCTCAAGGCAAAAGATGGCTACAACATGCCGTATTTCAATGCCGGACAGCACATTAGCGTCAAGTTCAATATTGGCGGCAACTGGGTTACAAGACCATTTTCCGTATCATCAGCTCCTAAATCTACCGATGACGGCCTTCTTCAGATAACCCTAAGAAAAATGCCCGACGGTTATGTCTCTACCTGGGTATGGAAAAACTGGAAAGTAGGCACTGAAGTTATCTTTGATGGTGCTTTCGGTGACGGATTCTTCAATGCACTGCGTGATACCAAACATGTTGTCGGCATTGCCGGCGGTTCAGGCATTACCGCATTCCGTTCAATTGCTCTTGATATGAAGACAAGCAAACGTCCGGAAAAATTCACCATACTTTATGGTTCAAGAAATGAAGACGACATTATATTCTTTGAAGAACTCAAGGAGATTGCCGCACAGTCAGACGGAACTGTTGAAGTGTTCAACATTCTTTCCGAGCCGGGAAATAAATGGGATGGCGAAACCGGCTTCATCAGTGCTGATGTAATTAAAAAGCTTGTTCCCGATTGGGACAATGTCACCTATTACATAAGCGGACCTCAGCCAATGTATGACTATCTTGATGGCGAGTTTGCCAAAATGGGAATAAAAGAAAAGAGAATCCGCAAGGAGGAGTACGGTGAGACAGCCGATATTACTAAGTCTCCTCTCTATCCAAAGGGGCACGAAAAGGAAACCTTCAAGATAACAGTCAGATTCGGTAAGGATGAGAAAGTCATCGACGCCAAGGCGACAGATACTGTTGTAGTGTCTCTTGAAAAGGCAGGACTTGCTCCAGATACGCACTGCAGAAGCGGTGCCTGCGGCTGGTGTAGAAGCCTCTTGATTTCCGGAGATATCTGGCAGAGACCTCAGTCTGACGGAGTACGTGCTTCCGACAAAGACTACGGATACTTCCATCCTTGTTCTGCCTACCCGATGAGTGATCTTATAGTTGAGGTTACTTCAAGGCTCAGCTAGGCATCCACGATTCACAAGCATTAGTATTACTCCCCTGTGCATAGGAGTTCAATCAAACTATGCCAGGGGAGCATTTGATATTTTGTATGGTAATTGACAATCAAAATGGTCAAATAGGCCTTGACAACTGAAGCTCTCAAATGTAAAATAACGCATGCTGAAGGACGATTAGCGCAGCTGGTAGCGCATCCGCTTGACGTGCGGGAGGTCACAAGTTCGAGTCTTGTATCGTCCACCAAAATTGCCTTATTCGAACATTTATCCAAAAAAATGTCTCGGATAGGGCTTTTCTTATGCAAAAAATCGCCTGCGTCAACACCATCATCGGTATCGGCACAGGCGGTTTCATTTTCGATGAGTTTTGCCCCATCATGAATTGTTTTGTATGGTTCTTTCGGTTCTTCGGTTATCAGCCCGGAATCGCTGACATAGAATTTTTCAAAGAGAGCCTTGTTCATCATCTTTTTAATTCCGTCAGGAGCATTGCGATAAACTTTACCACAGTTCTCCATTATATCGAATGCGTAATTGAGTTGTTTCATTACATCGTCAAAGGTGTATTTGAACTGCTCAATTTCGTTTTTTATTACATTAAGCTCTTTCTCCAGAGCGCTCTGCTCCTGTCTCAAGAGGTTAAGTGGAATAGCATCATTGTAATGAGCCTCGAGAAGTTTCTTCTGCCGCCTTTCAATCTCTTCTTTTCGCTTGACGAGATTGGTAAGCTCTGCATCATATTTTTTGCGCTCTTCGCCAATATACATTGAGAGGTATTCCTGCAGTTGTTTACGTGTTTCTGGTTTTAAGGTGTATGAATCATATATCCTCTCGATTCCCCGTTCAACCTCATCTATGAGTATGTGTTTCATTTTACAGTCGTTGTATTTCCCATGCCGTCCGGAACAGCCGAAATACGGGTATATGATTCCTCTGCTATTCCGGGAATAGGAAATAATCATCCTTGAGCCACAATTCTTGCAGAATATGCTGCCTTTGAGGTAATGAGTATGAACTCTGTCACGTTCACCATTCTGATGGTTTTTAAGGACATCCTGTACATCAAACCATGTTTTCTCGTCAATCAGCGGAGTATGCGCCCCGTCATATTCAACACCGTTGTAGAGAATCTTTCCCCGGTAATATGGGTTCACAAGTATCTTCTGCAATAATGATGAGTTCATTGGAGTGGACGGTAATTTAGGAGTAGACCTGGTACACAATCCTTGCTTTGCGAGATATTCAGCTAATGGTTCAAGCGTCCATGTTCCCTTGGCATACTCCTTGAATGCCAGTGTAATTAATGGCCCTCTCTCCTCGTCAACAATGACTGTTCTGTATTCTCGGCCTTTATCGTCAATCCGGCGCACATTCAGATATCCAAGAGGACTCCTGTTAGGTGTTCCTCCGGATTTCACTTTTTCACTTAGTCCCTTTTTTACTTCGTTTGCAAGGTTCTGAGAATAGAATTCAGCAATGGAACTCATAATACCGTGGAGCAGCATTCCAGACGGCGTGTCGTCTATGCTCTCTGACGTTGAAACAAGCTGAACACCGCATTCGTTGAGAACACGCATAATGTCAACGTCATCACCACGGTTACGGGCTAGACGGTCAACCTTGTGTACGATGACGTAATCAACTCGGTCAGCGTTTTCTCTGACGTACTCGAGCATTTTCTGCAGCTCAGGTCTGTCAGCAGATTTTGCGGATGCTCCGCGATCAACGAATTCCTTTCCTACGATTGCACCTATTGAAGCAGCCTTTTTCTTGTTTGCCTCACGCTGTGCCGGAATTGAAAACCCTTCGTCATTGCCTCCGCCTCGCTCTGCCTGACCTCGTGTTGAGACACGCAGATACGATACGGCGAACTTTGGAGCAAGGGCGTCTGCAAGCAACTGTGAGGTGCCTACATCCAATAAAGAGTTCATGTTTTCCTCCTTCGTGGCATCCGTGATGCCGTGTTATATATAGTACATACATCACTCTTTATCGGGATAATTTCAAGCTATTATGACGCTGAAGAGTGAGGTTCTTTTACTTCCTCTGCACGTAGCCTTGCCAGTTCAAAAACTGCGTGAGCGAGCATTCTTATGTCCGGCTCATCTTTGTACACCGGAGTAATTATTACTTCGTGGGATTGCTTTGGCCTTCCACGAGATCTTTGGGTAGCCATATGTGACTTCCTTTCTGACCCAGGGGGTCAATTATTCTCTGTGACCTTTTGCACCGGGAAACGGCGCTGGGTCATTTACGCAAAAATTGAAATTCAAACGGGGTATTAACCCCTTTTCAAACAAAACAGGGAACAGAACTGAGGA
>R27__coassemble_1831_pt1 | contig 9151 bp, 6 predicted proteins | sample R27__metabat2_high_PE_050 | metagenome-assembled genome bin R27 | reverse complement strand
GGAGCTTGACGTACTCCTCAATGTTTTCCTCAGCAAACTTCGGAATACCGCAGGAAATTCTGCCGAGAACGGGATGACGTACTGAGCTTGCACTGTCCCGTTCCATCTGTTTCGTGGTAATATTGCGCACACCTGAAAACTGAAGCATGTTATTTTCTTTCATGTAGTTCAGGTATTTTGAAGCAGTCGATTTTGCTATACCTACAGCGCCGGCAATTTCCTGGAGTGAGGGAGATGTTCCGCCATTACTGTCCGCATAGTCATTGATGAAATTTTCAATAATCTGAAAGTAGTCGGAATTCAGGTGCTGCATATCACAGTCTCCTTTTTCTAAAACGAACACATGTTCGCGTTTCGATTTTAAGTATAGTGAGTTATTGGCAGTATGTCAATGCTTATTTTCAAATTTATTTTGAGAGTACAATTTAATACTCTTTGAAGTTTGATTTAAAAGTGACTCTGTCCGAACCGGACGGTATTGATGTGAGCGATGCCGCGAATTTTGTATGGGAACTCGTATAACACAGAAAACCATGGAAACTATATCGGTTTATACCACAGGTATACTTTACAAATGCGTTGTTCCATGTTATATTCGTCCCGTAAAGAAAAAGAGCCACGAGCTCAGAAAGGAAAAGCAATGCAGACTCGTATTTTTTCAGTCATGAATCTCGAATATAAAGAACAGCTTTCCGGCCTCCGTTGCCAGGATGATAGCTTTGCATGCCCGAAAATGACAAGAGTACGACTGCATATTAATGGTTTGAGGCGGCAGTAACCGCAAACCAAAAGTATAGATAACAGTACCGCTTGTCTTGGGTTTCTTGAGACAAGCGGTTTTTTTATGCCAATTCAGGAGAACAGAAATGATAGAAATTAAAGGAAAAGTAAATACCGCTCTCTGCTTTGCCACGCTTATCGAAGACGAGGCAATTGAGCAGATTCGCCGGATGTGTGACTATGAGTTTACTGCCGGAAGTCAGATTCGCATCATGCCGGACGTTCACGCCGGAAAGGGCTGCACCATTGGCACAACGATGACTATCACAGATAAGGCAGTGCCGAACATTGTCGGCGTGGATATAGGTTGCGGCATGTACACAGTCTGCCTTGGAAAAGCGGAGCTTAATATGGAGAGAATCGATGAGGCCTGCCACTTTATTCCCTCAGGAATGAATGTGTGGGAAGGCCGCAAGGAAAAGTTTGATCTGCTCGACCTCCGCTGCTACAGATCTCTGAAGAATTCAAAGCGGCTGGAACGCTCACTTGGTACCTTGGGCGGAGGCAACCACTTTATTGAGATTGACCGGGCAGCAGATGGTACACAGTATCTGATCATTCATTCAGGTTCACGCAACCTTGGAAAGCAGGTTGCAGAGTACTACCAGAACCTCGCCGTAGAACTGAACAAGGGTAAGGAAGAGTATTTTGCCAAGCGCGACGCACTGATCGCCGAATACAAAGCTGTCGGCAGGCGCACGGAGATACAAGCTGCCCTCAAGCAACTGCACTGGAATTCCCACGAAGCCACCATCCCCGAAGACCTGTGCTTTGTATATGGTCAATATCTTGAAGATTATCTTCACGATGTGGAAATTTGCCAGCGTTTCGCAAGGCGTAGTCGTGAGCTTATGGCAGAAATAATTCTTGAGCGTACCGGCCTTACAGGTACGGATGCTTTTCACACCATCCATAACTACATCGATACAGATGAAATGATCCTCCGTAAGGGTTCCATTGCCGCGCACGAAGCAGAAAGGGTGCTGATTCCGATCAACATGCGTGACGGTTCAGTGATGGCTGTTGGCAAGGGCAATCCCGACTGGAACTTCTCTGCACCTCACGGCGCGGGAAGAATCATGTCCCGTACCAAGGCAAAAGAGAGCCTTGATATTGAGGAGTACAAGAAAGCGATGGAGGGAATCTACACGACCTCTGTCAACGAAAACACGATAGACGAAGCACCTATGGCATACAAGTCTCTCGGCGACATCATTGATGTCATTCGTGAAGCTGTCGATGTAATAGAAGTGCTTAAACCGATTTATAATTTTAAGGCCAACTGAGCCGGACTCACGTTCCGGCCAGTGCCGGAACAGGAGAGTAAATAAAATGAATCGAATACCGGTCATTGATATGACTGCAACAGGAATAAACATTGAGAAGCTTCGCAAGGCAGCCGGGCTCACAGTAAAGGATGTTCAGGACATCTTTGGGTTTTCCACACCGCAGGCCATTTACAAATGGCAGCACGGAACGACAATGCCGACAATAGATAATCTCGTGGCTTTAGCCACAATCTTCGGTGTAACGCTCGACGATTTGATTATATGTGAGCGCCCCTTTCAAGGACGCTTAACAGCATAGTACAACCCGGTCCTTTCTAGACCGGAATCTGGTCCCTTCGACTAACAGGTCAGGTCACCACCCTTTCAAGGTGGCAATGCCGGGTTCGAATCCCGCAGGGATCACCATGATGCGCTTTCTTCTAATGGTAGGATGTGGGACTCATATTCCCTCAATGCCGGTTCAAGTCCGGCAGGCGCAACCATATGCCGGATTAGTGTAACGGTAGCACACCTGGCTCTGACCCAGTCCGAGGTGGTTCAAATCCATCATCCGGTGCCAATATGCATGAGTGGCGGAATTGGAATACGCGCCAGGCTAAGGACCTGGTGCCCGTCAAAGGGCTTGTGAGTTCGAGTCTCACCTCATGCACCATCATATAGTGTGAGTAGATCAATGATTAGAGCAACGAATCTTTAATTCAGAGGCCTCGGGGTCGAGCCCCGAAGGGCGTATCAAATACGGCGTTGTACTCAAGAGGCTTAAGAGACCGGTCCTGAAAACCGGGAGGCAGGAAACTGTGCGTGGGTTCAAATCCTACCAACGCCGCCATATGGGACATTAGCTCAGTTGGTAGAGCGGCAGACCGAAGATCTGCGCGTCGGAGGTTCAAATCCACTCTCTCCCACCACGTGAAGGGAGAGTTCACGACTAGGACTTATACTGTAGAAACCAACAGTGAAGACATAAACTCGATTTTTTGTAAACTATATGCTATGATTTAAATATGCAGATAGCCTTTCTCAATTGACGGCTTGAAGCTGCCGATTGAGAAAGGCTGCATGATTGCCTAATAAACTGTGAGGTTGTAATAAATCAAATGGAGAAAACAGTTTTCTATCATCTTCCGGGCCTGTTTGAGTTTTATGAATTGTACCGGGTGTTTTTGCCGCTTTGGCGCGAGCACATAGAGTATTTCTATGACTGGTGCGATATTGGGTCTATATACGGGGCGCCCGCAGACTGCCTTTGGGGTGGCGGACGTGTAGGCTTCGGAGATGATAATCCCGGCGAGGTTTTGAAATTAATGCAGGAATACGGAGTTTCAGCGCGCTTAACCTTCAGTAACTCTCTCCTGCGGGATGAGCATCTTTCGGATAAAAGATGTAATAGCCTTTGTGCAATGTTTGAGCGTGCCGGAAATAACGGAGTTATCCTTCACTCTGACCTTCTGCTGGACTATCTAAAACAGACCTATCCCGGCCTCTATTTCGTATCCTCAACTACCAAGGTGATGACGGATTTCAGAGACTTTAAGTCTGAACTGGACCGGAGCGATTTTCGCTATGTGGTGCCGGACTTCCGCTTAAACAAAGCCTTTGATAAACTGAGTACGCTCACTCACGAGCAGAAAGAGAAAGTGGAGTTCTTATGTAACGAATGCTGCTGGATAGGCTGCAATGAGCGAAAAGCCTGCTATGAGAATGTCAGCCGAAAAAGTTTAGGAGAAGACTGCCCCGATCATATCTGTGTTGCACCGGGTGGGAATGAAGGATATCGATTCTCTAAAGCTATGGCCAATCCAAGCTTTATCGGCCCGGATGATATTCAAAACCCATATCTCCCCATGGGATTCTCAAACTTCAAGATAGAAGGACGCGGTCTTGGCAGTGCCTTGATTCTGGAGTTCCTGCTTTACTATCTGACTAAACCGGAATATCAGATCCACGTCCGTGAGGCAATCTATTTAGATAGCATGTTGGATCTATTCTGAATTTCATATGTTTGAAAAAGCTGCTAGTATAAAAATTTTTGACTGAGATAATATAAAACAGGGAGCATATCAAAATGATGTGCTCCCTGTTTTATATTTACACTTTTTGCTTATTATAGGTTATAACTCAACGAGTACTTCCCAATATCCATTACGTTTGCCGTTAGCGCGACGGATGTAGCCTTTTTCCTGCAAAGAGACAGTTCGATTCTTAATTGTACGTACTGATTTTCCAATAATCTCAGCAAGTGCAATTTGCGTGATTTTCGGATTAGCTACAATTTCTCTAAGAACAGCCAGCTCTCCCAAAGTGCAATCCAAAGTGCAATTTTTGCACTTTGAAATATCTGAATTTGCACTTTGAATTTCATTTGTATCAGAGTAATCTATGTGCAAATATCTGTTCTTGAGTTCGTGACTCGCATCCATCAGCAAATTTTCAAAGAAAGCTTCGAGATACTCAGTTGTTGAATGGACGCCCTTTTGCAAATTGTTATAATTTGCTCGCACCATTGCATTGCGGAAATACCATGAATTTTCCGCAAAAACATCGTTGTTAACAAGGAATCCGAAAGTCTTAAGATACATGATAATAAACACAGCCGTAGAACGTGTATTACCTTCACAGAAGGGATGAATTTGCCATATACCGGAGGCAAACTTCGCAATATGCTTGACCGCATCCTGAACGGAAAGGTTCTCATATGAAAACTGCTTTTCCAGAGCAAAATCATAGTCCAATGTATCTCGAATGCTGCCATAAGAAGCATACAACACAGTATCGCCGTTTAATATCCATTCTTTTTTTGTGATGTTATATGTTCTGAATTCACCTGCATGATCAAAAACATCGGTGAAAAGACGCTTGTGGATATTCTGCAATTCAACGGGGGAGAATTGAAATGTCTGTTCGCTGAGCAGTTCAGCAATACGGACGGAAACAATGTCAGCTTCCTTTGTTCCGTCTTCAACTGCTTTGCGGTTATTGCTTTCCTCGTAATAGCTCTGTATACGCTGCTTTGCGGCAGGCATATCAATACCGCCCTCAATATGCTCCTTCGCAGTTTCCAAGAGGTATTCAGATGTCTTAAGACCATCTACAGCCTGAAGGCCGATAGCAGTCTGCCATGCAGCACTTTTCTCTGCCTTACTCGGCTCACCTTGACGAATATATTCTTCAAGTTCAGTTTTCCAGTTCATTTCGCCTTGCACTGAATTCCCCTCCTTTTGATTATTTCTTTAAATATATTATATCATTAAAGCGTTGTTCAAACAATAAATTCATAATAAAAACTTAACCTTGTATTCATCCTTTTTTAACATACGTTTTCTTTGCCAAGTGTAGTATTTTACATACATTAGCAAACATCAAACGAAAGGGTACACAGCATGAAAAAATCAATAGGCTTTGTTCTTGTGCTTGTTTTAGCGCTTTCCCTGGTGCTGACAGGCTGCGGAAAACAAAACAGCACCGACTTATCATCCGATGAAGATACACTGTATGCCAGAATTACATCGGTAGACGGAAAAACCGTTTCAGTAGAAGTGGTTTCTGTTCCTGAAATGCCCGAAGGCGGTAACGGTCAGCAGACTCCGCCCGAAATGCCCGAAAGCGGCAATGGCCAGCAGACTCCACCCGATATGCCTGATGGCAACAACGGTCAGCAGACTCCGCCCGAGATGCCCGAAGGCGACAATAGTCAGCAGACCCCACCCGAGATGCCCAACGGTGACAAAGACCAGCAGGCAGGTCTAACATCTACAGGCGAGACAGGAACAATAACTCTCTCAGATACGTCAATTCTATTTATAAGTGAGAGTGGTGAAGAATCACAAGCTGAGCTTTCCGATATCGAAGAAGGAAAGATCCTGAAAATTACTTTTAATGAATCCGGTGAATTGGATAAGATTGTCATATTTGACGAAGAATCCCTTGCACTTGGCGGAGGAATGGGAGGTGCCGGCGGACAGGCCTCAGCTCCCACCAGTTATGAGGCTGTAAACAGCTATAACAAAGATACAGAAATAAAAGGTGAATCTATCAGCTCCACAGGAAAAGATGAGAACGCCGTATTGGTAACAGACGGAAAGGTGTCTCTTTCTGATGTTAGTGTAACAAGAACTTCTGCTGAAAGCACCGGAGGAGACAGCTCCAGCTTTTACGGTGTTGGAGCAGCGGTCCTCGCAACCGGCGGCAAGCTTGATATCAAAGGTGGAACAATTACAACTGATGCTGCAGGCGGCGCAGGTGTATTTGCTTACGGCAATTCAACTGTGAGCGTCAGCGACACAACGATTTCAACTAAGCAGAATACATCCGGGGGCATTCATGTTGCAGGTGGCGGTACTCTGTATGCCAAGAATCTTGATGTTACTACAGACGGCGCATCCGCAGCCGCAATTCGTTCAGATAGAGGCGGCGGTACGATGACTGTGAATGGCGGTAGCTATACATCTAATGGTACCGGCTCCCCAGCTATATACTGTACTGCGGATATTGCAGTAAAGGATAGTACGCTTAATGCGACAAATTCAGAAGCCATATGCATTGAGGGTAAAAACTCTCTGCACTTATTTGGCTGTGATCTTACAGGAAATATGCCTGATCAGGATGCAAATGACTCCACATGGACTGTAATCGTTTATCAGAGTATGTCCGGCGACGCTGAAGTGGGTTCCGGTACCTTCCAGATGTTAGGCGGTAAACTGACGTCAAAGAATGGTGGACTGTTCTACACAACAAATACAACAAGCCGCATTCTGCTTTCGGACGTGGAGATAAAAACCTCTTCTGACAGCGAATATCTGCTTGCATGTCTTGGAAACGATAATGCTCGCGGATGGGGCAGCTCTGGCAAGAATGGAGCAGACTGCACATTCACTGCAGTTAAGCAGAAGCTTGAAGGAAAAGTGCTCTGGGACAGTGTCAGCAAACTTAATTTCTACCTTACTGACGCTTCAACTTTGAATGGCTCGATTATACAGGATGAATCCCATGCCGGAAACGGCGGAGACGGTTACGCAAACGTATATATATCTTCCAATTCAAAATGGATTGTTGACAGCAATAGCACAGTCTCCAGCCTGTTTAATGCAGGAACAATAACAGATTCAGACGGAAATAGCGTTACAGTTGTAGGTGCTGACGGAACGGTATATGTCAAGGGAACAAGTTCTATCACAATAACCGTAAATTCTTATTCTGATAAAGTTGATCTATCCGGTGCAGATACTCTGGCAGATTCAAGTTCATTCAAATTCAAATAACAGTTTTAAAACTTAGTAAAAAGGCAGCCGTTTGGCTGCCTTTAGTTTTGCAGAAGATATAAACGTTTTATTCCTTTGATGAATTGCTATTTTGTTGAGTGATTAAAGGCTAACTTTACGATATTACGCACAACAGGGGATACACGATAATAAGATAGCCGAGCAGGGTCATTTTGCGTGTTTTCAGGGGTGGCATCTGCCACAGGGAGAGTATCCCATCGAGATTACTTCGTCGCGTGATCCTGTATAGGACTGCTTGTTGCCCTCGCTCATTTGGTTTACGCTGGAACAGCCGGGATAATGGAATTTGTGCGTGTTGGTGTTTAAAATATACGTTGTTCCATTGCCGTTAGTAGTGCCGTGTGTGTTATCAACCGGAGTTGGTGTTGGGGTAGGTTTTGTCTGAGCAGCAACGTAGCTGGCATAGCCACCTACGACTGCATACGGGTCTAAATTTGCGTTCTTCTCAACATCAAAAGTCACGGATTTGCCGTCACTTACGCAGTGGATATCGCCGTGCATATCTGTGCGGAAGGTCTTAACGTCTGCGTCGTGGAGCCTACTTAACACTTCGTCGGTAGGGTGGCCGTAGCTGTTTTTACCACCAACGGATATTACAGCATACTCCGGCTCCACGTAATACAAGAACTGATAACTCGTTGAGGAATGGCTTCCATGGTGACCGACCTTTAAGACGGTGCTTTTGACGTCATATCCGGCGTTCATGATGCCTTTTTCTTCATCGGTCTCACAGTCACCGGTAAACAGGAATGATGTATCCCCATATTCAATACGTAACACTATGGAGGTGTTACTGCCATAGTCACTGCCATGAGGAGGTCCTATGATAGTGAATGTTGCACTGTCCAGTGAGAATTTGTCACCGGCAGAGGGCACGGTTATCGACACATTCTGAGCATTGAGATATTTTACGAAACTTCCGAATGTTTTCGTGTCGTGTGAAGTGACAGTGCAGAATGCCTTGTCCACAGTGGCGTAGTTCAATGCACCTGACAGACCGCCAATATGGTCGGCGTCAGGGTGAGTTGCAATGATGTAATCCAAGTGAGATATCTTATGCGATTTAAGGAAGCTGTATATGAGGCTGGATTGCTTGTTATCTCCACCGTCAATGAGCATTGCCTTGCCATCACACAGTACGACTGCTGCGTCTCCTTGTCCCACGTCGAGGTAGTAAATCTCAAATGTGGAATTCTTGGGGAGAGCGGTGTGAGTAGATGTAGGTGTAGAAGTTGGCGTCGCCGTATCTGTCGGGAGCACAACGTCTGTAGGCATTGTGGATTCTGCTGCTGATTCGGGTGTTTCGGTATCATCTATGCTTACATCATCCGTGCTGTCCGAGTTAAAGAAGGCAGACAGTATTAATATAGCAAGGATGATAAGAAGTATTGCCTTAAGTGTTTTTTTCATACAAAAAATCTATTAGCAGAGATCATTTTCAAAAGCTTATTCGTATGTATTGAGTTCTGCAAAAAGTTACGATAAGTTTTGTGATACTACTTTTTTCGTTTCGTTTTTTCGGATTTGTGGCAATTTCTCTAAGAACTGAATTTGCTCTTTGGATTTCATTTGTATCAGCGTAAGAGTTCTTTCAAAACCAATATAATTTGATCATAATCAATCTTCGAAGCATAAGCGAACTGTTTGCTGTACTTATCCCACATGGAACGCAGTTCTTTGCTCTGAGATATGTTATTTAAGATGCCGTCAACACCTGCGATTTGCTCTGCAGTACCGCGATGTTTTGCGGTAGCTTCTAATGCATCTTTAAATACAGCTGAGGCATATTCCTGTGTTGTTGCG
>R27__coassemble_1820_pt1 | contig 9194 bp, 10 predicted proteins | sample R27__metabat2_high_PE_050 | metagenome-assembled genome bin R27 | reverse complement strand
CATGATGAGCTGAAGCTTTTCTTTTGTGCCCTTGCTCATCTGCTTAATTCTCTGATCGCCGCCTATCCCAAGTTCAGCAACCATTTTTTCCGCCTTGGTTCTGTCGAAGTCCTCATAAAAGTCTTCAAAATAGTCCATCAGGCGGCGGACGTTCATCCAGTCCGGCAGATAGTTCCTGTCCGGCAGATAGGAAACTATCGACTTCGTATATTCCCCGGGAGCGGAACCGTCGATGAAGCATTCACCTGCATTCGGAGAGAGAAGCCCCGCGGCTGTCTTTATGAAAGTGGTTTTGCCGCTTCCGTTCGGCCCGAGCAGGCCTGTTATCTTTCCTGATTCGACGTTGACGCTGACGCCGCTGAGGGCAACAGTGCTGCCGAATCTCTTAGTTAATTCTTTGGTCTCAAGGATTATCAATTCATTTATCCTCCTTATAATTCTTCAGAAGCCTTATCGCTTCTTCCCTGCCGTATCCGATTCCGGCCATCGCATTGAAAAAAGCTGCAGCATGTTCATAAGCGAGCGAAGCTTTCAGCTCATCAAGCATTGAAATATCCTCCGTGACAAAACGCCCGCTGGTACGCTGGCTGTAGACAATGCCCTCGCGTTCAAGTTCGGTCATCGCCCTCTGCATCGTGTTAGGATTGACTTTGGCATCAAGAGCCATGTCACGGACACTCTGCAGCCTGGCACCGGGCTTAAGCTCTCCCGAGGCTATCGCGGATTTAATCTGGTAAATCAGCTGCGAATAGATAGGCAGATCGTCTCTGAAATTCCAATCCATTTTCTACCTCCTTGTATTAAGCGCTTAGTACAGTAACACAGTAATACAGTTTTGTCAACAGGAAAAATAAAAAAATCTCCGACACCCTTTTCAGGGCATCGGAGAGAGTGCCTGTATCAGTTTTCGAGCGGCTTTCTTGAATTCTCCATCAGGTCCCGCAATCTTTCCTCAAAGGCTTCAGCCGGAAGCAGGGCGATGCCGAAATCATCGCTGCCCACAATAAGCCTGTCACCGCCTTTGAGATTGAATTTGTCTCTTGCGGCTTTCGGGATGACGATCTGCCCGCGCTCGTTCATCGTAACCGAACCCCAGAGATTTTTGCCCGGAGGCCCGGGAGGAATCAGCCCGACTCCTTCCACGTTCTCCGTCCTTATCAGACTGTCTATGGCGGTACCGTAAACCTCGGCGAGGCGTGCGCATTTTTCAACGTCCGGAACCGTCGCACCGCTTTCCCACTTGGAATAAGCCTGGCGGGAAATACCTATCATCCCGGCTATCTCTTCCTGAGAGTATCCGTGCAGATTGCGGAGCATAACCAGATTATCCTTCAGCATATTAATACTCCTTTACAGATCGAGTTTTTCAAAGTCGGAACACGCTTTTCTGTATGAAATCCACGTAAGCAGCGCGAAACAGACAATGCCGGCCAGAAGCGTCAGAAGCTGCAGCCCGATATGATCGAAGCCGAACGCGTTGAGGGCTTCCAGACCTGGAATGTAATGCAGTGCCTCGGCTATGCCAATTGCGACAAAAGCGGCGACAATGTAGGGTATGAAATGCTTTGCAAAACCGTATGCGGCTTTGAAGAACCCGCCTATGAAAATCAGGTTGAACAGGCCGAAAATCAGAAGCACCATTCCCAGAAAGAAGGGATTGGCATTCATAAGGGCGTTGCTCCTATATACCTCCGAATTAGAAAGAACGGTCATTCTGATCAGCGTAAGCACGGCCATAACTGCAAAGCCGCAGAGTTCAATGAAGATTGCAAACAGGAATTTGCCTTTTACAACATCGCTTTTCGCCACAGGCAGCAGGGCAGAAAAAACAATGTCGTTGGCCTCCCTTGCATTCTGATAGCTCTGAAAGATTCCGAGAGTGATAAAGAACGCGCCGCAGAGAACCGGATAGCCCGGCAGCAAAGCCATAAAGCCGAAGGCAATGAAGAAATAGGAAAGAAGTGATGCGCTCAGCCGCATCTCCTTGCGCAATAACGGAAGTTTCATCTACGGCTCCTTTCCAGACGGAGGAATGTCTCCTCAAGCGTCTCGCCGCTGTCGCCGAAATCTTTTTCGAATTCGGTTTTCGGGCAGGAAGCCCTGATTTCCCCGTCCGTACAGCAAGAAACACATCGCCGGACAGGAACGGCTCCGAGGCGGACCGGTTGTAAGACCGATATGGCTGAAAACCCTTGATTACAAGGCTTTTTCGGCATAAAAGAAAAGAACGATTATTCTATCAAAATAATCGTTCTTATTTGATGGACGATACAAGACTCGAACTTGAAATCTCGCTTTTATTCCATTGCCATATGGTGTAAAACGTTGTAATCCGGTGCACTCAGCTGCCTTCTACGATGTAATCCAATGTCATCCAATGGAACAGGTTGTAATGCACTTAATGGTAAATTAAGGGTAAAAATGCAGGACATACCATCACGAATTTCATACAATGATAAGTTGTCGCCTATTAAATATGAAATCGCATACTATATGCTTATATGCAATAAAACTTCAAAAATCACCTTTCATAATCCTGATACTTATGCTTTGAGTTTTCTTGTGTATCAAGTTTTTCCTTCTGCTGAAGATACCTTATTCTTTCGCGTACTGACATGTTTTCAAATGAAACATTATCTAGTGTATTGCTTGATTGAATATGTGCTTTCTCAGATATAAGTTCCTTGGCTTTTTCTTCAAGCAATCCGAAATCAATGCAACGTTTTGAAATATCATTATCTGGATACTGAGTTTTCAAATCATAAAGTTTCTTTGCACGCCTTTCAAAATCCATACTATTAATAATTGATAGTTCCTTTGAAAGCAGGTCAATATATTTGCTTTTTTCTTTATCGTTCTTAAAAGTACGATACTGATCAATATTCTTATATTCCAATTCTTTGATCTTGTCTTCGGGAACAGGGAACATATATCTTAAATTGACTATAGCAATAGGAACCTTTGAATCTGGACCATCATACAATTTGATAAAATCTGCGCTGTTTTTTACTTGAAGGTGTTTTTCCTGTGGGTGTGAAACTGGTGCAACATAAATAAAGCCATTGTGTTCAAACAGCGTCTCAAAAAAAGGCTTATATCGGTCAGGACCATAATTTGAATTTGGCACCCTAGAGTCATAGTGCCTAAGGTAATCTAGATAGTCTTCATTTATAACAACCCATTTTGCCATACTAAATCTCCAAAAAAACGGCTACATCATAAAGACGTAGCCGCTTAAAACGGTTTTGGTAGGCTCCGTAACCTCAATTAAAACGGTTTTGGTAGGCTCCGTAACCTTGATTGCATTTTAACAATTGAAAAAGCACATGTCAATAAACAGGGAAAACTATTTACAAAATATTCATCTCAGCCTAAAAAAAGTGCAACTTTGAGAAAGTATCAAAGCTGCACTTCTAATATGATGGACGATACAAGACTCGAACTTGAAATCTCGCCTATACCCTATTGTCATGTGATGTAAAAACGTTGTAATCCAGTGCACTCCGCTGAGTTCAACGATGTAATCCAATGTCATCCGATGGAACAGAGTGTAATGCACTTAAGGGTAAATTAAGGGTAAAAATGCAGGACATACCACTTACGTCCACGAATATGATTACGGCGTTCCAAAGAGCAGCCAGTCTGCCACATCTACAATCTTCACACCCTCGTATTGGTACATTTCCTGTCTTGTCCGGGTGATAATCATCTTCGGATAGGCATCTGCGATTTTGAGCAACGGTGATACTTCACGTTCGAAGGTTTCCTGTTCATCAATCGTATTTGCAACTTGAATATACATCTTCTCACTACGCTTGATTGCTACAAAATCAATTTCTTTCTTATACAGAACTCCGGCGTATAACTCATAGCCGCGCCGTAGAAGTTCTATAGCGACAATGTTTTCCATCATTCGACCTAAATCGGCGTTCTTAGTACCGAGACGTGCATATTTGAAAGAATGGTCGCTGAGATAGTATTTATCATTGGATGCAAGATAGCGTTTCCCCTGAATGTCATACCGCCTAATCTTGTAAAACGCAAATGCATTGCAAAGATACTTGATATAGGCGCTGACGGTACGGTCATTGGTCTTGAAATGCTCTTTCGTAAATGCATCGGCAACACTTCTGGTGGATGTCAGATTCGAAATATTATCAATGAGGAAGTCGCATAGACGGTCCATCAGTGGCATATTGCGGATTTTGTATTTCTTCTGAATATCACGCACAATAAGAGTAGAAAACACGTCCGATATATAGTCATATCTTGCTTCCGGCGTTTTGTAGAGGAATGATCCAGCCATGCCGCCTTCGGTCACATAACGGTTGAAAGCCTTATACTGATCTGAAAGTTCATAGTATTGCATGAATTCACTAAAAGAAAACGGATAAACTTCGATTTCAAAAGTTCTGCCGGTAAACAGTGTAGCGAGGTCAGAACTTAGCAGAAATGCGTTGGAGCCGGTGATATAAATATCGTACTTCTCTGTGGCGTGAAAATTGTTGATAGCTTTTTCAAATCCTTCGCACATCTGGACTTCGTCAATGAAGATATAGTTCGTTTTTTCCGCTTTGTATGCCTGTTCAACATACTCATTCAGTTTGTGATACTCCAACAGCGGTTCATATTCACTCAGACTGTAGTTGACATGTATGATGTTGGCATTCGTATCCGTTTGTAGGACATAATTCATAAACGATTCCAGCAGCTTTGACTTCCCACAGCGTCTCACACCGGTAATGACCTTGATGTCCGGCGTTCCCATCACGTCTTTCAGTTTGTCAAGATAAAAAGTTCGTTCAATCAGTTTCATCATTTTGACCCCCACTGCGGATAGTATACCATTTCTGTTTCGCAAAATCAATAATCTATCAAAAATGCGAAATAGAGTTCCGGTTAGTGTATGCAGAGCAAATTCTTATTACGCTAAAGAAAAGAACCGCAATTCTATCAGAATTACGGTTCTTGTGTGGAAAAGGACTCATATTTTGATAGAAAATATGACTATGGGTGCAAATTGAAGGTCATGGGTGCAAATCGATACCCGTGGGTGCAAAGCAAAAGGCCGCCCTATTTGGACGGCCTAAATTGTATTTACAGATATTTTGCCAGCGTTTCTTTCAGTTGATTGATGTCTATTGGTTTGCTAACATGATCGTCCATACCCGCGTCAAGCGATTTCTGTCTGTCTTCCTCAAAGGCATTTGCCGAAAGCGCGATAATCGGCAGGTGTGTATACCGGGAATCCGGCAATGCACGTATCGCCATTGTAGCCTCATAGCCATTCATGCGTGGCATTTGGATATCCATCAAAACGGCATCATAATTATCGTTTTTTACCTTTTCTACAGCGATATCTCCATCTTCGGCGCACTCGATATTAAATCCTGCGTCCTCCAGAATATCTATCGCAATCTCGCGGTTCATCTCGTTGTCTTCAACAAGAAGGAGTCGTTTTCCATTGAAATCCATATTGTGATGCTTTGCTTGTTCTACTGCACGGCTTTCAGCATGCGCGTCCCATTTCATCGGGACCGAAACTGTTATAGTGGTTCCCTCACCCAGCTTAGACTTCACATCGATGCTGCCACCCATAAGGTCAACAATCTTTTTAACAATAGGCATACCCAGCCCGGTCCCTTGAATGTGACTTACAGTTGATGTATTCTCGCGTGCAAACTCCTCGAAAATATGCTTCTGAAATTCCTCGGACATTCCGATACCGGTATCAGCGACCGTGAAGCTGTAAAGACCATATCCTTCCTTATCACACGGTTTTTCCTCCACGGTATAGTCGATACTTCCGCCTTCGGGAGTGTACTTGATTGCGTTTCCAATAATGTTGAGTATGAGCTGGTTCATTCTTGAACCGTCAGCCAGAACAAATCTGTGCGGAACATCTTTAATAATTACCGTATATTTCAGGTTCTTGCTTTCAATGTCAGTACCCGACAAGGTCCTCATAGCATAAGCCCGGTCTATTACATCAGCAGGCTCTTCCTTAAGAACCACCTTTCCGGACTCGATTCTTGACATTTCAAGCACCTGATTGATTAGTTCCAACAACTGGTGTCCGGAAACATCTATCTTGTTAAGGTAATCAGTTACGCTCCCGGAATTATCCATATGCTTTTTTGCCATTGCGGTATAGCCTGTGATGGCATTAAGCGGTGTGCGGATATCATGTGACATGCTGTTCAAGAACGCTGTCTTTGCCTGGTTCGCGCTCTGTGCCATTTTGAGTGCCTCTTCAAGAGCAGACTGAGTCTCTTTCTCCTTTCGGATTCTTTCATCAATGTTGAAAATGCCGATAAGGAAGCGATTCGAATCTCCCTTCTTTTTTGTAGCATTAACTCTATGCCACGTGGGAATACCCTCTATCAGCAATCTGTAGTCGATTGAGAATCGGCCTTGTGCGGCAAGTGTCTTCCCGATGTATTCTTTATTGCTGAAAGTATCAATGATCAACTGCTGGTCATCCGGATGAACAACTCTCCTGACATCTTTCAGAGTATCAGCATAAAAGTTGTTCCCGTTTTCGTTATCCTTCAATACGGAATCGGCATAGTTGTTATCATACGAATAGATTTCATATCGGCCGGTTTCATAATCGACATCATAGATTGCCTGAAAGTCATCGGACACTTCCATCATAATCGACATCTGTTCGACCATTGCTTCTTTCAGATGTTTTTCATTTTGAAGTTCGGTTTCCTGATCCTTTGCTTTCTTTTGCGCAATGATGTATTCATGGTTATCGATAAAACTCAAGAAGAAATTGGAAGTCTCTTCATAATCGCTGGCACGGACGAAACGCATCTCGCGGTAGCGATTGTTATATCTGTTGTGCCTGATATTTACCGAGTATGAGCGCACCGTCTCGAACTGTTTCCGGATATTATCCTGCGCGCAGGCCTTAAGAGCAATCGCCCTGTCTTCAGGATAGATTTCATCATTTATCCAGGCTGCGATGTTCTTATAGAACTCTTTGCCTTCTTCAGTATATCCCGTCGGAACGGTATCGGTTTTCTTAAGAACCGTATAATAGCCCGAGTTTAGATTCACCTGGTACAAGCTCATATACGCTTCAGCAAGCGACTCAACAAGAGTTTTTTCTCTAAGCTCAACCTCTTCTGTTATGTCTATAAAGGCACCGTACATACCGACAGTCGTTCCCTTATGGTCCTTGACCAACTCACCGGTTGCATGGCACCACATATACTCGCCGTCCGCCTTCCTAATGCGGTACTGCAGGTCATATTTATCTGTCTTACCTGTACCGGCCGCGATGGCATTATCGAGCATAGGCTGCACATCGTCTGGATGAAGGAATGTAATAAAAGCTTTAAGATCATCAGGGAAATCTTCGGTTGACTTGTAACCGAGTTTCTCACGCATATGGTCAGAAAATTGAATGTCCTTTATGCGTCCATCTTCATGCAAATTTTCGTACCAGTATGCAACTGGTGCTATGCCATACACCAAAGATGCCGACTCGTACAGTCTGTCGACTAAGTCTTGCATAGTTTCATTTTCTTTAAGTGTTATCTGCATACCGGCATCTCCTTTTCTTGCATAGTCAGTGCTTGCTTAGGGATTGTCTTGTTGTTATTACTGAATTACGTCCTAAATCTTTTCTTTCGCTTTCAGTAAGCTTATCCCAGTAGGGCAGCTTTTTGATTGCTTCAACCATTTTCATAAAACTTCTCCCTGATCAAATGACGGTTACAATCCATACGCCGCGATTCCCAGCCCGGCAGATATAACAATCAGCATGATGGGTGATATTCCGTTTTTTATTTTCCTGCTAAATCCGAAATAGACAGTTGTAAGGATTGTCGTAATAATGATTGCTCTGATGTCAACAGTTGAGAACGGAATCGCAAACAGATTCTTTATAATCATCCAGATGCCCGTTGCAAGGATTATGCCAATCATGCAGGGCTTTACTCCTCGCAGAACTGCCTGCACATACTTGTTTTTGACTACCTTAGAAAGCAATGCGGTAACAAGAAGGACAATGATGAAAGACGGCAATACAACAGCCATGGTAGCTATAAGTGCGCCTAAAAAACCTGCCTGTGATGTTCCAACATATGTCGCCAGATTTACCATTATCGGTCCGGGTGTGCTTTCGCTGACTGCAATCATGTATGTCAGCATGTCCTCGCTGAGCCAACCGTAAGAAAGAACTATGTCCCGAATCAACGGGATGGCAGCATAGGCACCGCCGAACGCAAAGCAGCCGACCTTCAGGAAACCGAGAAACAAATCAAGATAAATCATTTCTTATCACCAACTTTTCCCGCATTCCCTTTTAGCAAAAAGGCCGAAAGACTGATGACACCGAATACAAAAGCATCATCCGCGATCTGGATAATTCTGATTCGACTAAATCAAGTGCTTTTTCGTCTTTCAGATTAAGCTTGTTTTTCAGGACATCTACATCGTCAAAGAAATACGGATCACGCATCATCTTCCATCCTATATATTGACTTATATCTGGCAAGCAAAGCACTTATCATCTGCTCTCCAGAGAGATTTCCGTCTGCCCACATATGAGACAAATCAATAGCATATTGTGAAACGGGAACACCTTCAATTGCATTGATTGCATCTGCAAGCTTTACGGCTTGATAACGTTTTGCGGTTTCTGCGGTCATGTCCATATCCTCTAAAAATTCATTATTTATGTTATATTTTAATTGTCGTTCATTATGGTGTCAATTCATTGTTTCAAAAGCAAAAAAAATACAACTTTGAGATGGTATCAAAGTTGCACTTATATATGGTGGACGATACAAGACTCGAACTTGAAATCTCGCTTTTACTCCATTGCAATGTGATGTAAAACGTTGTAATCCAGTGTACGCTGCTCCCTTCTACGATGTAATCCAATGTCATCCAATGGAACAGGGTGTAATGCACTTAAGGGAAAATAAGGGTAAAAAAGCAGGACATACCATATCAGAATCGTTTCTATTCCCGAAAAATAAAAAATATTTAATTTTTGGGAATTTGTTGCAGATGCTCGGCATTTTAATGCCGATGTAGTTCACTGGAAAAAATAATAGAAAATAAAATAGAAAAAACACGAAAAGCCCTAGAACTCACCATTCTAGGACTTTTCGTTATATGGACGATACAAGACTCGAACTTGAAATCTCGCTTTTACTCCATTGCAATGTGAT
>R27__coassemble_1604_pt1 | contig 10090 bp, 8 predicted proteins | sample R27__metabat2_high_PE_050 | metagenome-assembled genome bin R27 | reverse complement strand
CAACAAGACCGCATTGGGAATTCCAATGCGGTCTCATTTTCTTTTACTGACCTTTTATAACATGATTATACATTCTTTGTACGGATTCATTCATGTTCTTTGGCAATAGTTCGACATCTGGATTTGCGTTTTGATATACAACAAAAAGCTGATGAGCAAAGCCTTGCCCCATCCACTCAACGCCATTGAAATCCAATTCAATTTGCTTAAAACTGTTCAAACGATTGCAAAGGCGCTTTGCCTGGGATCTTGATACAGGAGAGCCATCAAAATAACTGCTAATAGAAATTTTTGTTTTTATAAAATCACCGTTATCATCTTCGTATTCGACAAATACATCTGCAGTTTTTTTCTTTGTCCAATTTGATAAATCAACAATTACACATGTGCCGTCATTAGGCAGGTCTGCGTTGGGAAAGCCATCTAAACTATCAATTTCAAATTTGCTGTGCGTGAATATTTTATCCGAAGAAATAATTGCGAAATTATCCGCTATTCTTGAAGAGAAGAATATTCCTTCGCCTGAATGGTTTACGGCGTCAGTGGTGACTTTCCCCTTGAACAGTTCACTTACGGCATCGTCGATTGTGTCCAGATTAAAATAGTTCTTAATCTTTTCAAATATACCTATTCCATCATCACAAATAAGAATACGTGTATTTAAGTAATCTGAAACCAGCATGATATATACATTTTCCGCAGCAGAATGGTCAATAATGTTGTTGACCATTTCGCCTATAATGTATTCCCAAATTTCAATAACGTTTTTGGGAAGCTCCGCAATTTCAGGTTTAATGTATTTATCAAAAATGACCTGTTCAGAAGAGAGTTCTCCGGCACTGCGCTTGAGGAAAAAAGCTTTATATTTTTTGACTAATTCGTACTTACCTCGCATTTTCTTTTCCAGCACTTTTTTGTCAATCAATTCATCAATATACTTATAGATTGTTGCAGGAGTAACATCAAATGCTTCTGCCGTCTTTTTTACTATCGATAAGTCACCTTGATGTATTTTGTCCAGCAGGTATAAAACTATACTATTCTTCTTTTCTGAACTGAAACTCATGTAAATCACTCCTCTTATGTTTAGTATAATACAAAAGCAATTAAAATTCAACAGAAAGTATATTTAGCTATACGAGAAAATATACTTAAAAGCTAAAGAAAATATACTTGCCTAGCTTTAAGTATATTTTCTCATAAAACTGAGGCCGTTATGTGCGGCATTCAACACTTCTGCCGTTGCGGTATCGGTTCGCACACCCGCTTGCTTGTTATCATTGTTCAACCGTGTTTTATTGAGAAACCTATACGTTCATACCGCAAAAATATATTCCGTCAGGCTGTCTGCCCTGCACAACTACTTCAATATTTTTTATCGTTTGACATGGAATATTTTATGTGATAGACTTTATACAAGTAAATGATTCTTCGGGGCAGCGTGAAGAGGTTTCTCTCTGATTCGCGACCGGCGGTAAAGTCCGCGAGCCACTTTCGTGGTTGAACCGGTGAAATTCCGGTACCGACAGTATAGTCTGGATGGTAGAAGACATTGCAGTCATACAATGTTTGTTAATCCCTGAAGTTTAGACTTCGGGGATTTCTCTTTTCTAAGAAGAATCATCTATAAAAAATTCTTTTCAGTAAGGAGAAAAAACACTATGCGTACTTCCAAGTCAAAAACAGACTACCGTTTCCTCACCTTCACCGCTGTACTGGCCGCTCTTGCCGGTGTTCTGATGTCATTTGAGATTTCCATTCCTGTTTTCCCGGTCTTCTACAAGATTGACTTCAGTGATGTTCCCACAATCATTGCGACCTTCATGCTCGGTCCTGTATCCGGTGGCTGTGTTGAGTTGCTCAAGCTCATTATCAAACTGGCGACCGTAGGCACAAACACTATGTATGTCGGTGAATTTGCAAATCTCGTTGGTATCATCTTTTTTGTGGTACCGCTGTGGTATGTCTACAAAAAGGGCAACTTCTCCCGCAAGGGTATGATCGCAGCTCTTATCGTCTGCACAGTACTGCGTGCTCTCATTTCCTGCGGCATTAATGCTTTCATCACCCTTCCGATGTATTCCAAGGCAATGGGAATCGATATTAATGAACTTGCTGTTCGTTTTGCGCCATCCAGCCTTGGAGTTAGCAACCTCATCACCTTTATCGTTTTTGCAACTCTCCCCTTCAACATTATTAAAAATTCACTCAACTGCCTTATCGGAGGATTCCTGTGGAGCCGTGTAAAAGGTATTCGCTTCATTTCGGACATCCATTCGAAGAAGTGCGCAGAGTAAGGAGCTACTATGATTCGAAATTTCAGGGATCTGACCCGTTATGAGATGGAACAGGTTGACCGTGAAAATACCATCGTTCTGATACCGCTTGGCGCTTTAGAACAGCACGGCAGTCAGGCACCGCTGGGTACCGACGATATTATTGCAGAAGCGATGGTCGCCGAAATACGGCGTCAGCTTGAATTGGAGGATCCGGATTTTCCGATGATGCTGTTCCCTGTTATTCCCCTTGGTCTGAGTACGGAACATAAACACTTCTGCGGCACGGTTACCCTACGCCCCGAAACCTATTACAATCTTCTCTACGATACAGCCGTCAGTCTTTCTCGCCACGGTTTTAAGAAACTTGCATTTCTCATTTGCCACGGTGGCAACGCTCCTGTTGTCCAGGTGCTGAGTCGTGAGCTTCGCAGCGAGTTAGGCATCTCCCCGTTTTTCCTTTCATCCGGCGCATTCGGTCATCCTGATGTTCAGGCCACAGTCTCCGAGGGCAACATATGGGATTTCCACGGCGGCGAAATGGAAACATCCATGGTTATGGCCGTTGATGAATCTCTTGTAAAGCTGGAGCTCTCCGAGCCCGGTATCCCCACTGCATTTATTAACAATACCGCGCTAAAGACAGGCGGTGCATGCTCAATAGGCTGGGTTTCCGAGGACTGGAAGACAGTTGACGGCAAACCCATAGGCATAGGCGGAGACCCCCGCGGTGCAACTGCCGAGAAGGGGCGAATCATCATCGAAACCAGCGCAAAGGTATTGATTTCAGGTTTGAAAGAAATTCGAGACTGGAAAGTATGACTCTCCGGAAATCCTAAGCGGAAATGTATCGGCACCTTAACGTTAAGCATTCTCTATTGGAGGCACTCCCCCGATTGGGCAAAAAATGGTCTCAACCGGGTCATTTGATGCGTCCTATAGCAAAGAGGATGCATTTGTATCAATTTAACGCTGATTTGCCAAAAAACCGCCTGATTATTTCAGGCGGTTTTCCTTGTTTTTCGGAAAATTTTTGTGAATGTTTCCAAGCATGGAAAATTTATCTCTTTAAAATGATAAATTGAGACTTGACAAATTCCCCATAAGGTCGTATAGTATGACCATCAATTTGATAAACAAACCTTTGAGAAAGAATAGTAGCATAGCAAAGCAATCCCAAAGAGAGCCTTGGGTGGTGAGATCAAGGCGGTGCGCGGTTATGTGAATGGCCTTTTGAGGGCGGCTTGAACGGACTTGCTCCAAGTAGACGCCGACGGGACCCCACCCGTTATCCATCGGGTACGCGTGATGGCGCGGAAAGCGAGTGGACATATTATATGTCAATTTGGGTGGTATCGCAGAAGCTGGAGCTTTTGTCCCATAGTAGGGACGGAGGCTCTTTTTGTTTTACCTGAAAACGACCGTTAGCCCTCCATCAGCCACCCAAACATAAAAATTCAGCCGAAAAGGCAAAAATGGAGGAAAAAACCATGAAAAAGAACTTATTGAAGAGCATCATCTCTCTCAGCGTCATGATGGTCATGCTGCTGACGCTGGCAGCCTGCGGCGCAAAGCCGGAAGCATCTGCTAATGAAAAAACCTTTAAGGTCGGCATCTGCAACTATGTAGATGACGCCTCCCTCAATCAGATCGTTGACAACATCACCGCTCAGCTCACTGCTATCGGCGAGGCAGAAGGCGTGACCTTTGACATCTCTTATGATAACTGCAATGCCGATGCCACCATTATGAACCAGATCATCTCCAACTTCATTACGGATGAGGTTGACCTGATGGTTGGCGTTGCAACTCCCGTGGCTATGGCCATGCAGGGTGCCACCGAGGATACGGATATTCCGGTCGTATTCGCCGCCGTTTCCGATCCTGTTGGCGTAGAGCTGGTGGACAGCCTGGAAGCTCCCGGCGCCAACATCACCGGCACCTCTGACTATCTGGACACCGATGCTATTCTGGATCTGATCTTCGCTGCTGATCCCGATGCTGATACCATCGGTTTGCTGTACGATCAGGGTCAGGACTCTTCTACCGCTCCCATCAATAATGCCAAGGCATATCTGGACGCCAAGGGCGTCAAGTACATAGAACGCACCGGTACTACCACCGATGAAGTTGCTCTGGCCGCTGAAGCCCTGATCAACGATAAGGTCGACGCTGTATTCACTCCCACCGACAACACCGTTATGACAGCAGAGCTGTCCATTTACGAGAAGCTCGCCAAGGCCGGCATCCCTCATTACACCGGTGCTGACTCCTTCGCTCTTAACGGCGCGTTCCTTGGCTACGGCGTAGATTACGCCAATCTGGGCGTGGAAACCGCCAACATGATCGCAGAGATCCTGCTGAACGGTGCTTCTCCCGCAACTCTGGCTGTCAAGACCTTCGATAACGGCACTGCTACCGTCAATACCGAGATCTGCCAGCAGCTGGGTCTGGATTTCGATACCATCCAGAACACCTTCGCGCCCCTTTGCACCAAAGTACAGAGCATTACTACTGCAAACAGCTTTGACGAGCTGAACTGACACACTTTTCTAAGGAGCCATATCTTATGAATTTCCTATCCCTCCTGTCTTTGGGCCAGACTGCTCTTGAATTGGGCCTGATCTGCTCACTGACGGTGCTGGCGCTGTTCCTGAGCTATTCCATGCTAAATGTTTGCGATCTGTCTACAGATGGCTGTTTCACGCTGGGTGCAGCAGTGGGGGCCATAGTTGCCATTTCCGGTCACCCCTATCTGGCTATTCCGGCGGCAATGGCAGCCGGTGTCTGCTCCGGTTTCATTACCGCCCTGCTGCAAACCCGTATGGGTATCGACAGTTTGCTGGCCGGTATCATAGTGAACACCGGACTGTATTCCATCAACATCGCAGTCATGAACGGTTCGGCGCTGCTGAACATGAACAAGACGGAAACGGTATTTACCAAGGCAAAGGCACTCTTGGAGGGAACGATTTTCGCAGAACAGTACCGCCTGCTGGTGGCACTCATTGCCGTGGTGGCTACCGTGGCATTCATTACACTGTTTCTCAATACCCGTCTGGGTCTTGCCATTCGTGCCACGGGTGATAATCCCGATATGGTACGCTCGTCATCCATCAATCCCATCTTCACCACCACAGTCGGCCTGTGCGTGGCCAATGCGTTTACCGGCCTGTCCGGCTGCCTGCTGGCTCAGTCCCAGAAGGCTGTCAGCATTGATATCGGCACCGGTATGGTGACCATAGCACTGGCTTCGCTGCTGATCGGACATGTAGTCATGGGTAAGGGCAGCATATTAAAGCGTGCCATCGGCATGGTCGTCGGTGCCGTCGGCTTCCGACTGATCTATACCATCGCCCTGCGCCTGAACATGCCTGCTTTCATGCTCAAGCTGGTATCCTCGGTAATCGTTGTGCTGGCCATCGCCACCCCCTATCTCAAGCGCCAGATGCCCATACTGCGCCGCCGTATGGCAGCACGGAAAGGAGTGCGGTAAGATGCTGACGATTTCTCACATTTCCAAAACCTTCAATCCCGGTACCATCAATGAAAAGGCGGCGCTGAGGGATTTGAGTCTGCACTTGGAGCCGGGCGACTTTGTCACGATCATCGGTTCCAACGGTGCCGGTAAATCCACGCTGTTCAATGCCATCTGCGGCAGCTTCCTGACGGATAGCGGCAGCATTGTGCTGGACGGGCAGGATATCACTTTTGCCCCCGAATATCTGCGTGCCAAACAGATCGGTCGCCTGTTTCAGGATCCCATGCGTGGCAGCGCACCCCATATGACTATTGAAGAGAATCTGGCCTTGGCTGCCGGTAACGGCGGCTGGTTCTCCCATGTGAGCAAAAAGGAAAAGGAACTGTTCCGTGAGCGGCTGAGTCTGTTAGGTATGGGGCTGGAGGATCGTATGCGCCAGCCGGTGGGTTTGCTCTCCGGTGGTCAGCGTCAGGCGTTGACGCTGATGATGGCCACCTTCCATCCGCCAAAACTGCTGTTGCTGGACGAACATACCGCAGCCTTGGATCCTGCCACAGCGGAAAAGGTGCTTGACATTACTCGTACCACCGTTGCGGAGGAGCATATCACCACGCTGATGGTCACCCACAATATGCATCAGGCGCTGGAGCTCGGTAACCGTACCCTGATGATGGACAGCGGAAATATTGTGCTGGATGTCAAGGGTGAGGAGCGCTCGAAGATGAGCGTAGACGATCTGCTAAACCAGTTCAAAATCGGCGTCGGCAAGGCGCTGGATAACGACCGCATCCTGTTGACGTAAATAAAAAAGGCGAGGAGCTTGACTCCTCGCCTTTTTCTTTTTTGACTTTTTCATGTTGAACTGATTCAGAACACTCTACGGTAACTATAGGTATGCTTACGCTCTTCCTAACACACCTTATAATTCACGTAAAAAACACAGGACATCTGCGATAATGTATGTTACAATATTCGCTGTGAATTAAACCGGGTTTGCAGGATGCTGCTGTTAATGTATCTGCCCAGATAATTACTACCACTCTGGAATAGATGATTTGCTTAGCTGCAAAACTGGATTCGTTCGCTCAAAAACTTTGACTTCAGAACAGGTGTTAATATGATAAAAAGTAAATCCCCGTGGATAATCTGCGCTGCAGGAACTCTTCTATTGTTTTGTACTGTTGGCCTTTCCACAAGTTCATTTTCAGTTTATCAGCCATATTTAATAAGCGACATAGGGCTTACAAATTCTCAATCGTCAATGTTCCTTACTATGAGAACATTAGCGGGTTTAGGAAGTACTCTTCTGTTCAAAAAATTCATTAAAGCATTAGGTCTTCGCAAAGGAATCATTCTTGCTACATTGTGTACAGCTACTGCTTTCCTGCTACTTAGTTTCGCTAAAAGTTTTGCCGGTTCCTGTGCGAGCGCAATTTTGCTTGGTCTTGGTTATGGATTTGGAGGAACGGTTTCTATATCTATCATTATACACCGCGTGTTTACCGAGCACATGGGACTTGCGCTTAGTATCTGTGTAGCAGGTACGGGCTTGTCAACCATGATTTGCCCGCCTATATTCACTTGGATTATCGAAAAATTCTCTTTAAGAACCAGCCTTATCACCGAGGCGGCTTTTATCCTTTTATCCTTACTATGGGTAGGAATTATTCTTAAAAAAGTTCCTGATAATACGGATGAACAGACTGCCTCCTCGAATTCTATTCTAACTAGGAAAGCCAACCCAAGAATCCTTGCCGGCCTTATTGCAATGTTCTTTGCCGGTACAATTGCCAATACTGGTTGGTCTCATCTTAGTGTCCTCTACAGAACAGCAGGTTTCTCTCCCGAGCAAGTTGCTCTTCTCATTTCAATGGTAGGTATTTTCCTAACCATCGGAAAACTCGCATATGGCGCAAGCGCTGATAAATTTGGTGCCCGAACGACCTTTAATGTTGGAAACACCTTGATGATTATTGGTACTGCGTTATGCTGTTTTGCAGATAAGGGAAGTATGGTTATCGCAATTGTTTCCATGATCCTATTGGGATTCAGCATGCCAATATCCACGGTCGGCCCTGCATTACTGGGAAGAACGTTATCTGAGCACGGAAACTTTGATAACACTGTACGTTTGCTGCAGATTACATATATGATCGGCGCTTTATGCTATAGCCCGATTCCCGGCATACTCGCTGACAAGTACGGAAGTTATGTACCTGCATTCAAAATTCTTATAGCTTTTGCTTTCGTCTCAGCAATCCTTATTGCTTATGTATATCGAGGCAAAGATAGCCACTAATCGAAAAACTGATGTGCTGCTGAATCAATTTTTAATTTGCGTCGACTTGGCGCTGACTAACGAGCGAATTCTGTTGAAGTAAATGAAGAAAGGCGATGGGGCAACCCCTCGCCTTTCTCCATTTTTTTGCTTTCTCCTACTGGATTTATTATTTAGTGAGCAATAGTTTTAATATCCCAGCAGTTTCATTTCATATTGCAGTTCGTATACTGTTTCCCCGGATAGACTCCAGTCCGTATTGCTCGACATCTGAACTCTTTCAAAGCCCTTCTCTTCATAGCAGTGAATGGCCTCAACAAGTGGATGGGCGGTCCAAAGAATAAGCTTTTCATAGCCAAATGTTTTTGCTTCTGAAATCAATGTATCTATAAGCGTATTCCCTATTCCGTTTCTCCTGAATGCTTTTTCTACAAGAAACAGACGCAGCTGACCAACAGCGGGATCATCTGTGCGGCAGAGCATTATACATCCGACTCTTTCGCCGTTGACTTCGGCAATCCACATCTTCTCGCCCGAACTTGTACCTCTTTCGGAAAAATCATATGCAACATGCGCAGCGTAGTCGCTGAATGCCGGGCCCCAATTATATTCTTCTAAGTAGACTCTTGCATGCGCATCAGCTACGTATTCTTCGTCACCCTGACAATACTCACGTATTATAAAATTATTACACATATTACGCCCTCTCATATTAAAACTGCTCTGACATCTTTTTTATTGGATTTTACACGATAGCTTTACTATTTGCAACAAAACCCTTTCTTTGAGATAAGCGAATATAGAATAACTATCTGCCGCCTGCAGTTGCTGTTCTTTTTATTGCGACTTGTTGAATAATATGATATTTTTAAGTAAAAGGGCCTGTTAGTTTGCAATTGTCAGAATGTCGAACCGGCTATGGCATTATCATTTGAGTCAAAAATGGTATCAACAGATGAGCTTCTCACAGGGGGATAAGAAAATGAAGAAAAAATATCAGGTTTTTGTTAGTTCAACATACGAAGATTTAATCGAAGAACGGAAAAGCGTCTCACAGGCACTCCTGGAATGTGATTGTATCCCCGCAGGAATGGAACTGTTCCCTGCTTCAAACAAGCAGTCATGGGATATTATTAAAAAAGTCATAGATGAATCTGATTATTATTTACTCATTGTTGCCGGGAGATATGGTTCTCGTGGTACAAATGATGACGGAGAAAAAGTCGGATACACGGAAATGGAATATGATTATGCCATTAAAACGGGAAAGCCGGTTATTGCTTTTATCCACAGCAAAGTCGAAGACCTAAAAGCAACACAAGTGGATGAAACAAAAATCGGAAAAATCCGACTGGAGAAATTCAAAACAAAGATTAAATCAAGTGGGCGTAATGTAAAGTTTTGGTGTGACAAAGCCGAGCTTATTTCCGGCATAAAAACATCGATTCCGGCTATGATAGAGGATTATCCGTCTGATGGCTGGGTCAGAGGTGATGCCAGTGTAAGTGAGGACGGTATAGGCCTGAGCCATTGGAAACTGTCTAAGATTTTCAATACCAGAGCAGAGAAGAACGCCGAGTCTGATCCGTTATTGGAAAAGCACAATATTAAACAATTAGACGGCATTGCTTTCGGTCTTCGATCTTTCAGAAATCGCAGAAAAAATGATATGCAGAAGAACCTTGATAACGGAATGTCTGCAAGACTTCTGGTTATGAATCCTTACGGAGAATATATTTCTCAAAGAGAAAAGGAAGAAAACGTTGAAAAAGGCAGTATGTCTAAATCGATTATTCAGCTTGTTCAGTGGGCTGACGAACTGAATTCTCATTCATTGAACGGAAAAATCGAAATCAAGTATTATGATTGTATGACATTAGATTTTTATTGGAGAATGGATGATGTTATCTATGTTGGACCATATATGCTTGATATTGATAGTCAACAAACAATAACATTTAAGTATCTCGAGGGAGGAAAGGGTTTTAAAACCTATTCTGAGTATTTTGAAGACTTATGGAATAACGAGACATTTTGCCATAAAGCTTACTTGGA
>R27__coassemble_1603_pt1 | contig 10092 bp, 11 predicted proteins | sample R27__metabat2_high_PE_050 | metagenome-assembled genome bin R27 | reverse complement strand
TCTCCATACATTTCCTTTAGAAAATCTATCAATGAAAGTGCGGCTTTGCTCTCGAAGAAATCAAACCCTATGTATTTCCCGCCGCTCTGTCCTGCCGCCGGGTTGTCCGGGCAGAAAAGATCAAATCCATTTCTTTTGTAGAAAGAACGCCATACCCCGGCCGTCTCGGCATGGTTGCTGCGGTAGCCATGTACAATGAATGCTATTTTCCCGGACGGCTTTTTTGATGCACTGTAGTAAAAGCCCTTCAGATTACCATTTTCCAGAATCTCGCATTTTTCCTTTTCAAGCTTCCTTGCCGCACCGTCGCGCCAGTTGTAGTAATGTTCACTGTGGTTTCTCTTATCAAGAATCGGTCTGAGAATACCGCCTTCTCTTGAGAAGATATAGTCGTAAATAATCATTGTACTTTCAATACCGCGCCTATTGTGGCAAGAAGTGTGCACGCTCCGACCAGAATCTGAAACGGCAGTGTTCCGAATTTTCCAAGCAGTCTGCTTTCACCGACTCTTTTCCTTGAAAGGTGATAGGCAACTATTATTCCAAGGCCAGTCACAACCTGAATAACGCTTGCAAATCTTGTAAATGTTACAAAGCTGGACAGGCCGAGCAGCGCCAGTATGAGCGGTGGAATGGACGTAACAAGCCATGAAAGCCTTCTTCCCCAGTGGGTAAACTCATCAACAATATCCCTAAGGTTCAGGGAATTCGCCCAGAAGGAAGTTGCAAGTGCGAGAAGTGTAAACAGATAATCGAGAACTTTTATTACACCGCCGAATTTCTCTGCAAGGCTGACCAGAGCATCATCTTCGGAAATGTTGCTTCCTGCGCCGATAATGGTTGCAAGGGTTATTAGAAGAATGAGCGTCGCATTAATAACCAGGCCGAGTATAATTGATTTTCTAATCCTTTTAGCATCACCGCCAAGTCCTTTAACAACCTGCGGAGTACTCATTACCGCCGAAAGCGAGAAGGATATCATTCCGAAAAGTGCAAGGGCATTATTGACCCCCTTGAAATCTGTCTGGAACGGGTATTTTGTTCCCGTCAGTGCAACAATGAAGATAATAACAACTGATGCAATAATTGCAGCAACTGCTCCGTTTTCAAATATGCCGACATACTTCATTCCGAAAAAAACAACACTTGCGCCAACAAGATAAAATACAATTTTTCCAACCCAGGGGCTCCATCCGAACCATGAAGAGAATACTTCGGATGCACCGGTAAGAAAAGCTGTCACATTTATTAGAACACTTAATCCCAAAAGAACAAATGCCAATGAGGTAAGGACCTTTTTCAATGGTCCGGAGAAAAGCTCATTGTCAAGGCAGGACACAAACTGCGCCCCGTCATTATTGAGAGAAAGTTCTGCTATAAGCAGATGAAGAACAATATTAAATGCAAGACACAGAATTATCATAAGGAAAACTTCCCTTATGGAATTGTGACTTGCAAGATATGGAACCGCCAGTATACCGGCCCCGACACCATGTCCGACTATAATAGCCGTGGCTTCAAAAAATGTTAGTTTTGCCTCTGATTTCAATGTAATCACCACCTGATGCCATTCTATCAAAAATATAGTGCAAAATCCATAATTCTGACTCATTTATATATGCGTCAATATCACAAAAATGTTGAAAAAATGCGTTTAATGCAAAAATTTCAGCTTTTCGTGTTGACAAATCGGTTTTTGTCATTATAATGATTGGCAACTGAACAAAGTAAGATAGAGGCGCGAGAGTCAATAGTAGCTCAGTAAAATGCGGAAGGAACCGTATGAGTGAAAGGGGCAATCGCCGAAGGGTATTCAAGTTCCTTATTGGATATGCCTGGTTCACAGAACAACATTCTATGAACTGTCGCAAATTAATTTGCGGAGAGCTGTCGTGACTTATCCTGATTTATTGTCGTGAACAGTATCTGCTATTGTTCACGATTTTATTTTAGGAGGTCCGAAAAGATGGACGTAACTATGACATTCTGGTCACTGCTTCCCCCAATTATTGCAATTGCACTTGCACTCATCACCAAGGAAGTCTACTCATCGCTCTTCATCGGAATACTGTTCGGTGGAATGCTCTATTCAGGTTTCTCCTTCATGGGAACCATTGAGCATGTTTTTGTTGACGGCATGGTCGGTTCTCTCTCAGACGCATGGAATGTTGGCATTCTGATATTCCTCGTAATACTTGGTGCCATGGTCATGCTTATGAACCGTGCGGGCGGCTCCGCCGCATTCGGCAGATGGTCTGTAACCCACGTAAAGACCAAGGTCGGTGCACAGCTTGCTACTGTTGCCCTTGGCATTCTCATTTTCATTGATGACTATTTCAATTGTCTGACAGTAGGTTCGGTAATGCGCCCCCTTACAGACAAGCACGGAATATCAAGATCCAAGCTTGCTTATCTGATTGACGCAACAGCAGCACCCATTTGCATCATTGCTCCTATCTCATCATGGGCTGCAGCTGTCACGGGATTCGTAGACGGAGTTGACGGCCTTTCGCTGTTCATAAAGGCTATCCCGTATAACTTCTATGCTATTCTGACCATAGTAATGATGATTGTTCTCGCTCTTACCGATTTTGACTATGGCCCCATGAATCTTGCTGAGAAAAGCAATCGTCTAAACAAGAACAACAAGGAATACGAGGCCAGCATTACCGGCGCAGAGGATCAGCCGAATCCTCCTACAAATCCCAACGGAAAAGTTGCATACCTCATTGTTCCGATAATCGTACTTATTATCAGCTGCATAATCGGCATGATTTACACCGGAGGATTCTTTGAAGGCGAAAGCTTCGTCGATGCATTTTCAAACAGCGATGCATCAGTCGGACTTATGTACGGTGGCGCTGCGGCTCTTGTTATCACAATTATCTACTACATAGTAGCAAGAGCTCTGTCATTCACCGAATGCATGAATGCAATTCCAGAAGGTTTCAAGAGCATGGTCCCAGCTATTCTTATTTTGACCTTTGCATGGACCTTAAAAGCCATGACCGATTCTCTCGGTGCAGCAGGATATGTTGCAGGACTTGTTGAGAATTCTGCCGGTGCTCTCATGAATTTCCTCCCCGCCATCATCTTCTTGATAGCCTGCGGTCTCAGCTTTGCAACAGGCACGTCCTGGGGTACATTCGGTATTCTCATTCCCATTGTAGTCAACGTCTTCGGCGGCAACATGGGCAACGAGCTTATGATTGTTTCCATCTCCGCCTGTATGGCAGGCGCTGTATGCGGGGACCACTGTTCACCCATTTCCGATACAACTATTATGGCATCCGCAGGTGCACAGTGCGACCACATCGAACACGTTTCGACTCAGCTTCCTTATGCGATTACTGTCGCGGCAGTATCGTTCGTTACCTATATCATATCAGGTTTTGTAAACAACTGGTTCATCTGTCTGCCAATAGGTATCGTACTTATGGTCGGTACTCTGTTTGTCATCAGAGCTATTAATACAAAGAAAGCTGCCCAGTAAAGAATGCTTTCATGAAAAGACGGAATGCAATTACAAATTGCATTCCGCTTTTTTTGCTATAACGGCAAAACCGTATTCTTTTTCAAGTACCTGCCTGAGTTGCTCAACGTTCCGCGATTTTTCGAAAACTCCGTAAACCGCAGAGCCTGTTCCCGTCATTATTGCACCAAGTGCTCCGGAAGAAATAAGACTGTTTTTTATTTCAAACACTGTTCTGAGTCTTCTGTCATCCACGTCCTCAAAGGCATTGTACATTCTCCTGCATATTCCGCTGAGGTCTTCGTTTTCAATTGATTCAAGTATCCCCTTCGTATCTGGATGCCTTCTCACCTTGATTTTGTCGATTGCCTTAAAGAACTCCGGTGTGGATATTGAAAATTCCGGTTTACAGATCAAAAACTGGCAGTCCGGCATTTCCTTTAACGGTGTAAGAATTTCACCTCTGCCCTCGGCAAGTGCAGTACCTCCCATTACGCAATACGGTACATCGCTCCCGACTTTTTCTCCAAGTTTAACGAGCTCTTCTAAGGTCAGTTCCTCACCAAATAATCTGTTAAGGGCACGCAAAGTTGCAGCGGCATCCGAACTTCCTCCTGCCATTCCAGCTCCCACAGGAATCCTTTTGTCAATCTCAATTACCACACCTGAATCTGTGCCTATAGCTTCAAAGAATACGCTTGCTGCTTTAACCGCAAGATTCTTTTCTCCGCTTGGGAGAAAAGGCAGCGATGTCTTTGCCGTTCGGGATTTGGCTTCCGTAATCTCAACGCTAACAGTATCATATAGGTCCACACTCTGCATAACCATAGTCATGTCATGGAAACCGTCATCACGGGGTTTTGAAACGTCAAGAGAAATATTTAATTTTGCATATGCTTTTTCAACTGTTTTTACATCTGGCATTTTTTCATATCCACCTTGCCGTCAACAAATTCCACGCCTTCATTTTCAAGAAGTGCCTTTTGTACGCCGGGTCCTCCAAAAGCAAATCCCTCTGCCAGGCTCCCGTCCTTAAACACGACCCTATGACATGGTATAACCCCTGGCTTAGGGTTTCTGTGCAGGGCCTGTCCGACAAATCTGCTTGCACGCGGTCTACCGCAAATCATGGCAATCTGGCCGTAACTTGCTACCTTGCCCTCAGGAATTTTTGAAACTTCCTCATATACTTTAGCCGTGAACTCTGACATATTTTTATTATACCATGCATTAGTCAATCTCAAAAGCCCTGTTGCAAAAACCCGCTTCTTCGTCTAGAATTAAATTAACCGGAAAGAAGGTATTTACATGGAAAAGATAAAGGATTCCGATAGCCGAGAGCCTGAAGACCGCCCTCTTATCATTGCAGTGGATTTTGACGGGACACTCACCATGAACGATATATCGCCTGAGATAGGGGAACCTCGCACAGATCTAATTACCCGCCTTATAGATGAACAGGCGAAGGGCGCAAAGATAATTCTTTGGACATGCAGGTGCGGTGAGTACCTTGACAGTGCAGTTTCCTGGTGCAGAAGTCAGGGACTGTACTTTGATGCGGTGAATGACAATCTGCAACTAGTGAAGGACTGGTTTGGAAATGATTGCCGCAAGGTTTTCGCAGATGTTTATTTCGATGATAAGTTCAGGGATTTTACCCTTCCATTCTAATCAACAATTCATAATCAGCAAAAGGGGCTGTAGCAAAATAAAAATTTTGTTGCAGTCCTTTTTTAGCGCGAAAATGAGAAAAAAGATGTCGGAAATCAATGGGATGTTGAAAACCGGCGCGAATCCCATTGGAGCACACCAGTTTTGGCCTGCTCTAATGGGTCAAATCTTCAGTTTTGTTTAAGACTAAGCGGTAATAAAAGACGAAGGGATATTAAAATGAAAATATTAATTCGTTCATCCGCAGCGCTGCTGCTGGCAGTTGTGCTCATATTCAGCCTGTGCGCCTGCGGTAAAAAGACTCAGCCTGCGGCAGATCTCTGGAATTCTGCCGTTTATCAGTCGGACACCGAACTGGGCAGCGGCGCAAAGATGCTGACGGTGGAAGTTGAAGCAGAGGAAAAGTCCGTTAAATTTACTCTGCATACTGATATGGAAACCGTCGGTGAAGCGCTGTTTGAGCAGAATCTGATTTCCGGAGAAGACGGAGAATACGGGCTGTATATTAAAGAAGTTAACGGCATTACCGCCGATTATGATGTCGATCAGACCTACTGGGCGTTTTATATAGACGGTGAGTACGCAATGTCCGGTGTGGATGCAACTGATATTACGGAAGGAACGGAGTACAGGCTTGTCCGCTCAAAGTGAAAAACTGACGGTTAAGGAAACAGCTCTTTTTGCAATGCTGGGGGCGCTGATGTTCGCCTCCAAAATTGCAATGGAAATGCTTCCGAATATTCATCTTCTCGGCATGCTGATAATGACGTTTACCGTCGTTTTCAGGAAAAAAGCCCTCATTCCCCTGTATATCTATGTTTTTCTGGATGGATTGTACGGAGGCTTTGCAATGTGGTGGATTCCGTATCTCTACATATGGGCGATTCTCTGGGCAGTTACAATGCTTTTGCCGGCGGACATGCCGGATAAGAAAAAAAGAATTGCATATCCTCTCGTGTGCTGTGCCCACGGCCTGCTCTTCGGCGCTCTGTATGCACCGGTACAGGCTGTCATGATGGGGCTGAACTTCAAGGCCGCTGTTGCCTGGATAATAGAGGGATTACCGTTTGATGCTCTTCACGCCCTGGGAAATCTTGTCTCCGGATTCCTGATTGTCCCTCTGTCCGAATTGCTGCAGAAGCTGAAAGAAAAAGCAAATATATGATGGAAGAAAAACTTTCAAAAATAAGAGCTGCTGAGTTGTTTGAGAAAGATTTGCTTTCCGGCTTTGAGGTCGGAACATATAAAGGCCTGCAGCAGATTCATGAATACCTGTTTCAGGATGTTTACTATTTTGCCGGAGAGACAAGAACGGTAAACATAGCGAAAGGCGGTTTCCGCTTTGCACCGCTCATGTATCTTGATGCGGCCCTGGAAAACATATCAAAAATGCCTCAGAAGACCTATGATGAAATAATAGAGAAATATGTCGAGATGAATGTTGCACATCCTTTCCGTGAAGGCAACGGCAGAAGCACTCGCATCTGGCTTGATCTTATTCTTAAAAAAGAGCTTGGCCTTGTCGTTGACTGGAGCCTGATTGACAGAGAAGAATATCTGTCTGCCATGGAGCGGAGCCCGATAAAGGATTTGGAGATAAAGCATCTTCTTAAGGATGCCCTTACCGACAGAATTGAGGACCGCGAGGTGTATATGAAGGGGATAGACGCAAGCTATTATTACGAGGGCTATAACACTTTCCCGATAGGAAATGCATAAAGACCGACCGACCGTGTGACCATATTATTTAGCATATGGTTACACGGTCGGTCGCTATAGATATCAATTTGCTAACAGGAATATTCGTATTGAATCATTATTAATGAATACAAAATTCTTCATTTTGAGAGTTTTTAGGAAAGTTCAGCTATAACCTCGCACTCTATTAGTCCGCCTTTTGGCAGAGCAGAAACCTCAACACAGGAACGCGCAGGAAAAGGTTCCGAAAAATATTGCGCATATATTTCATTTACAACTGGAAAATTTACCATATCAGTTATGAAGAGAGTAGTTTTGACAGTTTTCTCAAGAGAACTTCCTGCTTCTGCAAGAACAGCTGAGACATTCTGAAAAGACTGGTGGCACTGTGCCTCAAGTTCTGAAGGCATCGCACCGGTTGCAGGGTCAATACCGAGCTGACCTGATGTTATAATAAAATTTCCTGTAATCTGTGCCTGTGAGTAGGGACCAATGGCAGCAGGGGCATTTGTTGTTGATACTGTTTTCATTTAAGTTTTCCTTATAAGTTCATAATTTTCAAATAACTGGCCACATAAATGCAGCCAGTTATTCTTAAAAATGGAGAGAATGAGTATTTATGCTTGTTCGGAAAGGCGTTTTTCTTCTGCCTTCTTGAACCAGTCCTTACCTTCAACTATTCTTGCAATTACCATTGCAAGACCGGTATCACCAGTGACATTGACAGCGGTGGCAGGGGCATCGGTGATTGTGCCGATGAGGACCATAATAGGAATGGAGATTGTGGGGAAGCCGAAAGCAGAAATGATGAAGATTTCAGCAACATATCCGCCGCCGGGGATACCGCCCATGACAACAGATGCAACAACAGCTATGAATATTGAAAGAAGTATATTTCCCGGAGTTGCATAATTGATTCCGAAAACAGAGCAAAGGAAAGCAACCTTGATTATCTGGATAATGCAGGCGCCGTCCTTGTGGAGGTTAGCACCGAGGGGAACAACCAGGTCTGCGATTTCATCGGGAATGCCGATTTCTTTTGCATGAATCATATTAGTGGGGAGTGTTGCTGCGGAAGAGCAGGTGCCAAGAGCTGTAAGCGTGGGGGGCACGCAAGTCTGCCACCATCTCTTAACACCGGGCATTCCGGCGCCGATGTAAGCAAAAGCGGTCTGTGAAACGACAAAGTATATAAGAATAGCAATAAGATACATGATAATGGCCTTGCCGAGAGGTCCGACAACTTCTCCGCCGAACTGGCCTATGAGGATTGCAAAATAGCAGCCGAGGCCTATAGGAGCGATCTTCATGACTATGCCTATCAGCTTGACAATGACTTCAGTGAGGTCTTCCATTGCCTCAGTAATCTTCTTGCCTCTTTCACCTGCAAATATGGTTGCAAAGGAGAACAGAATGGCGAAAACGATAAGGGCCATCAGATTCCTTCTGGAGAGCAGGTCGGGGAAGTCACTTACAGTAAACATACCGAGAATGTTCAGAGAACTGTTCAGATCGGTTACCTCTTCAACATTCTGAAGGACATATCCTTCAGCAGGGTCTGTGATAAGGCAGGGTACTACCATAAACAGGCAGGAAATAATACCTGTTACAAATACAGAAATGATGAAAGTAATGAGGATTTTTCTGAGCTTTGCGAGGTCGGTCATCTTGGTTATTGCCGCTACCAGAGAGCAGAAAATAAGAGGAACGACGCAGCAGTAAAGCAGGTTAAGGAAGAGATCCGCAACTGGCTGCAGTACACTTGCACCTTCACCCCAGATATAACCGACAATACCGCCGATAATCATGGAGGCGAGCAGAATTACGGAGGATTTATAGGATTTCCATACGTTAGACATACTTTTTATTCTCCTTATATTGTATTGAGGTGAGCATCTATTGCATCGCTGAGCTGAGTAAGTGCCTGTTCAAGAACTGATCTCGGGCAGGCAATATTAAAGCGTTCAAACTGAGCGGTTTCGGGTCCGAAAACCTTTCCGCAGTCGAGCCAAAGATGAGCTTCGTCTACCATGATATGTTCTAGTTCATCATCTGAGAAACCGTAACCGGAGAAGTCAACCCATGTGAGGTAGGTCCCTTCGGGCTCCACGAAGTATGCCTTAGGCAATTTTTCTTTTACGAACTCACGCATGAAATTCTTGTTTTCGTTAAGATATTCCATTACAGCCTCGTGCCACTCTTCACCCTTGGTGTAGCAGGCCTTAACAGCGACCTGTCCCATGATGTTGCCCTGGCTGTAACCGGCTGCATTGTTCGCCTGTTTGTACTTTTTGCGAAGTTCCTCGTTGGGGATGATGATGTTGGCAGGCTGGAATCCGGCAACGTTAAATGTCTTGGAAGGAGATGTATAGACAATCAAATTGTCACGGTACTTCTCATCCAGAGTCATCATGCTGGTAGTTTTATAGCCGGGATAGTTGAAGTCGCAGTGAATTTCATCATCCATGATGATAACATTGTGCTTCATGCAAATATCTGCCATCTTGACAAGTTCTTCCTTTGTCCAGACACGACCGACAGGATTGTGCGGATTGCAGAGAATGAACAGTTTAACATCATTGTCTATGATTTTCTGTTCAAAATCTTCGTAATCAACGGTGTATCTTCCGTTTTCATAATGAAGCTGATTGTTTACGAAAATGCGTCCGTTGTCTTCAATGACTTCACGGAACGGATAGTAAACAGGCTGCTGGATAATGACATGATCACCGGCTTCGGTAAATGCCTTCACACCAGTAGCCAGACCGTAAACGACACCGCAGCCTACAGTAACCCATTCGGGCTCAACTGTGTAGCCGAGGCGTTTGCCAAACCAATAGTTCAGGGCATCGAAATACTCCTGATCTGGATCGGTATAGCCAAAAATACCATGGTTGACTCGTGCGATGAAAACATCAAGGATTTCATCAGGCACCTTGAAGTCCATATCCGCCACCCACAGCGGTAGCAAATCATCTCTGCCTTTGCGTTTCATAGCGAAGTCATACTTGAGGCAGCTGGTGCCCCTGCGGTCAATGATTTCGTCAAGATTATAATTCTTGCTCGTAGTAATCATTCCTCCTTCAATCTTCCAAATATAGTTTGATCGCTAAACTATATTTAATATAATACGCGCAAAAAACATGTCAATCAATTATTGTTTACTAACTAAACAAAAATTTGCTAATTAATTTGTAAGTTATGCACAAAAATCAGAATACTAACAGGAATATTTACTCAGCCTATAACTG
>R27__coassemble_1598_pt1 | contig 10106 bp, 6 predicted proteins | sample R27__metabat2_high_PE_050 | metagenome-assembled genome bin R27 | reverse complement strand
CAACTGGGGATTTTTATTTGATAATTTTTGGGGATTCTTATTTTATAATTTATATTAAAACATAAAAATGCAATATATCTTCAAATCGCTAGTGGAGGAGGAAAATATGAAACCTACAAAATTGTTACTGGCCGTTCTAGCTTGTGTTGTTCTGTTCCTTTGTCTTGCACCTTCGAGCTCCCAACTTATTGTCATAATATGTTAAATGTTATCTGCAGACTGATTCAGCAAAAGCTGTTTATGGTCTGTTTTGTATTATTTGGAGCATTCTTTCTGTGAATTTAACTAAGTGTTATTCAATGGGGAATGAATTACTGCTTTCCGCTAAATTTTTGTACTTGCTTAATATTTCAACTAGGGATTTGGTTATTATGTCCGCAATAGTATTTTTTGCGTATTCGCGGTCTCTGCCTTCACCATTTTCTATCCAGTATATCATCATTCCGGCAACTGCATTGCAATAGAACTGACAAAGGTATTCCCTGTAGGTATCATCAATGTTTTTCCCTATAAGTTCTTCTACAGACTTTATTATTGAGTCAGCAATACCGAGAAAAGAGTTAAGAAAGAATCTGTGGATTTCTTCACGGCCACTTGAATAGATGACGTTTTTAAGCATGTCTGTATTATCGTCAATATAATCCATAACGAATTCAATAGCGATATTGTAATCGTAAGGCAAATTGATTTCTTTAAATACGCTGATTGCCTCCTGGTTCATCATCCAGCTAAGCAGATCAAACATGTCCTGAAAGTGATAGTAGAAAGTTTTTCTGTTTATTCCGCAACTTTCAATCATTTCGCTTATGGTAATCCTGTCGAAGGATTTGGACTCCAGCGTTTTGTGCAGCGCCGTGGCGAGCATATTTTTGGTTTTTAAGGTTGATTCTGAATGTGTCATGATTAGATTATATAGTTTCGCATAAGATATTCAATTGACAGATAACATAAAATTACCGGTCAAAAGTGGGGAAAATAACCAATGAATGGTCATGATAACACAAAAATAAAAAAATATATTAATGAATATAATAGCTAGGACAACTAATTTGAAGAAGAAAGAAAACACGGACCTGATACATAAGATATCATCCACGATTATCAACTTAAGATTCTTTATTATCCTTGCGTTTATCGTGGCAGGGATATATTGTGCGTTGTCAATTGGCAGAGTAAAAACGAACTCAGACCTGACTTACTTCCTCCCGGCCAACATGGAAACACATCAGGGTATCATAGTAATGGAGGATGAGTTCGTAGCATATGGAACAGCCAATTTTATGGTTTCAAATATAAGCTATGATACAGCTCAGAAACTGGCGGATGAGATTGCAGATTATAATCATGTATTAACCGTAACATTTGATGACACCACGTCACATTATGTAAACTCATCTGCGCTGTTTTCCGTCGGATTTGACGGACCTCCTGACGATCCTGGTGTAGTTGAGGATTTCCGAGCAATCAAAAACAGGCTTTCAATCTACGATTTGTATATCAGCTCTGAAATAGACGAGGACCTTGTCGGTACAATTGTCAGTGAAATGGTTGGAGTGGTATTAATAGCTGCAGCGGTCATTGCCGCCATTCTTTTGTTTACGTCAAGAAGCTATTTTGAGGTTGTTATATTTGCAATCGTATTTGTCTTTGCTGCGCTCCTGAATATGGGCACAAATTTTTGGATGGGTGAGATTTCTACTATAACAAACGCCATTGCAGTTATCCTTCAGCTGGCTCTTGCAATAGACTACGCTATCATCTTCTCGCATCGCTATCAGGATGAGGCTCTGATATATCCGACAACCCGTGAGGCTCTGACAGAGGCTCTTGCAAAATCCATTATTGAAATATCATCTTCATCTCTTACCACGATTGCCGGTCTTACTGCTCTTCTCCTTATGCAGTTTGGACTTGGACCCGATTTAGGACTTGTTCTTGGAAAAGGAATAGTATGCTCACTACTGACTGTATTTCTTCTTATGCCGGGACTGATAATGCTTTTCCCGAAGGCAATCAAAAAGACGGCACACAAGTCTCTCGTTCCCAATGTTGAGGGGTGGGGCTGGTTCTTGATGAAGTCGAAAAACTGCTTTGTCTGGCTTTTTGCTTTAATAATTCCATTTGCAATTTATTTTTCCGGAAAGGTGGACTGGAGCTTCAGCACTGATAAGGTTACGGACCTGATTTATTCTGAAAGCAGATACGCAGAAAGAAAAATTACATCCACTTTTTCTGAAGATACAATGGTAGCACTTCTGGTTCCTGCAGAGAATTTTGAATATGAAAAAGCTGTTCTAGAAGAAATCGAGGAACTTCCGCAGGTGAAGTCCGCAACAGGTCTTGCCAACATCTATGTTGATGATGAATATACACTGACCGATTCATTTAACCCAAGAAAGTTTGCCGATCTAGTTGATATCAACATTGAAGAGGCACAGCTTCTTTTCCAGGCATATGGAATCAAAAACGAGGAATATCAGGCAATTTTCAACGATGCCGATAACTATGAGGTTCCGCTTATAGATATGTTTCTCTATCTCATAGAGAAAGTTGATCAGGGCGTTGTTACGCTTGATGAGCCTACCATGGATACATTAAATGGCCTGAGGCGTACTCTCAATATGGCACTTGACCAGCTTAGGGGTACAAACTACAACAGAATGATTATTATGACAAATCTGCCTGCCCAGGGAGAAGAGAGTACGCAGTTTGTTGAGACAATAAGGGATATTGCCGAAAGCTATTACGGCAAGGATACCGTACTTGTAATAGGAACAATTACAAGTACGAGAGACCTCATGACTTCATATCAAAGCGACTCTGTGCTTATTACCATTCTAACTATTCTGTTTATCTTTGCTATTCTGCTGTTTACCTTTAGAACAGTTGCAGGATCTGTAATTCTCGTGTTTGTTATTCAGGGCAGTATCTGGATAAACTTCTCGTTTTCGTATCTTCTTAAGCAATACCCGTTCTTTGTTACGGACATGATAGTTTCCGCTATTGAAATGGGCGCAACCATTGACTATGCCATTGTTCTTATGAACAGATATCTGGTTTTCCGTGAGACCATGGACAAGAAGACTGCCATGGCAAAAGCAGTAAACCATGCTTTCCCGACAGTACTTACTTCAGGCGCTATAATGACAATTGCCGGGCTGCTTATCGCATACAGGGTATCTGATGTATATGTAGGCCATATAGGGCTCGGAGTCGGAAGAGGTGCATTTACTTCAGTTATACTTGTAATGACTGTGCTCCCGCAGTTGCTTGTCTTATGTGATGGCCTTATTAAGAAAACCACTTTCAATATTAAACTTTCGGATGAAATCGAAAATATTAAGGAAGCGGGGGAAAACGAATGAGCACGAAAAGGATAGTAACCGCTCTTTTAGCTGTATGCATTGCTTTTTCTTTTCCGCTGACATCATTTGCTGATGACACGGAAAATGCATCAGAGGAAACAGTAGAAATACAGTCATTAGATGACTTCATTCAATTTTCGCAGCGATGCACGATTTCAAGTTACAGTGAGAATAAAACATTCGTACTCAAATGCAATCTGGACCTCAGCGGAACCGATTTTGAACCCGTACCCTGTTTTCTAGGTACATTCAACGGAAACGGACACACCATTTCCGGCCTTAATGTATCAAGAGACGGATCACGGCAGGGCCTGTTCAGAATAGTAGAGGAAGGTGCAGTCATAACTGATTTAAAGGTCAGCGGTAACGTTACGCCCGGAGGGACACAGTGCTTTATCGGCGGTATTGCAGGTTTCAACAACGGGAAAATTGAAAGCTGCTCCTTTGAAGGAACAGCCGAAGGAATTGACGATATAGGCGGTATCGCGGGTATCAACAGCTCAAGCGGAATCATTATTTCATGTTCTAGCAAGGGTGCAGTTAACGGAGAACACAGAGTCGGTGGAATAGCTGGAAGCAATGACGGAATAATAGAAAACTGCACCAACAGTTCAAAGGTTAATACGAAGCTTATTACACCGCAAAGTGAATTCAGCCTAGATATTTCTAGTTTTACCAATGAAGATTTTCTGGATATTGTATCGATTGGAGGTATATGCGGAGTCAATAAGGGAAGTGTTTATTCCAGCAAAAACACAGCAGATATCGGTTATAAAAATGTTGCATATAATGTCGGAGGCATAGCAGGATTAAGCTATGGTTATGTCCAGAACTGCAGCAACACTGGAGATGTTCTTGGAAGAAAGGACGTAGGCGGAATATGCGGACAGCTTGTTCCCTATACTGAGCTTGATCTTGACACATCGAAGATGGATAATCTTCAAAACTCAATCAATATCCTCAATGCAAAGATTGACACGGCATCTGTTGCGACTCAGGATCAGTCGGGTGAAGTAAGTCAGGAAATGGAACGCATGAGGGCTGTGACCGGCAATCTGACTGATGAAATTCAGTATGTCTATGATCAGATTGAAAGCGGAGGACCAGTTGACACCTCCGGACTTTCCCAGGCGATGACTGAATTTTCGGCCGAATATGAAATAATGAGCATGACATTGCAGAATATGACAGAACAGTTTTCTGACAGTTTTGCAGATCTCTCAGCAGGAATGACTTCTGTGTTGGCAAATGTATCAAGTATTGTTAAAGGGGCAAACGGAGAAATACTTGAGATTAATAATATATCTGTCGAGAAGGCTTATGAGATAAACGAGGGCGCAATAGATTCGTGTGAGAATAAAGGAACAATCCAGTCGGACAGTAATGCCGGCGGAATAACAGGGAATGTCGCATATGAGATATCCTTTGATATGGAAGATACGCTCAATGCTAAAGATTATCTGCTGAGTGATGCCAGAGAATATATATTTGCTGCAGTAAGAAATTGCAGAAGCTTCGGATGCGTTGAAACTAAAAATAACAATTCAGGCTGTATTGCAGGCAATTGTGATGTCGGTGTTATAATAGACTGCACTGGTGCCGGCTCCGCTTCGTCGGTATCCGGAGACTACGTTGGAGGAATATCGGGCAATAATCTGGGAACAATTAAGAACTGCATCTCGAGAGTTGTATTGTCTGGAGTGAAATACATAGGCGGCATAGCGGGATTCGGAACAGAACTGATTGACTGCAGAGCATATACCGCTTTTGACTCCTTTAGCGAATATGCCGGAGCTGTGGCGGGATACTGTGACGGAAATGCCGAAGGAAATCTTTATGTAGATTCATATCCTGCCGGTATAGACGGAATAAGCTACACAGGAAAATCTGATCCGGTTTCATACGAGCAGCTGGTCACTTCTGATTCTGAAGAATTGCTGGTTTTTGATGATATTGTTGTTAGATTTATCGGACCGGACGGAAAATGTATTAAATCTGTTGATGTGCAATTCGGAGATGCTGTTACTGAACTGCCCGATGTGCCTATGGACGGAGAAAAATTCTGGAAATGGGATACAGATGAACTCAATGCCGTATATTACAGCATAGATGTTATAGGGAAGTATTATAACCCAATGACAACACTTTCCACCCCTGAGGAAGTGCCGCTAATTCTTGTTGAAGGACAGTTCTATGAGGGACAGGAACTAATAGTAGAACCATATTCAGCAGATGGGCTGGAAAATTTAATCTGCGGATATACTGTTGAGGTTTCGGATTATGACAGAGAGCTATTTGTACGTATGTTTGCGGAGGAGAATGGTACCCTGTATATCCTACAGCCGGATGGAAGCCTTGAAAAGGTACAGTATTCTACAGACGGAAGATATAAGACATTCAACCTGGACAATTCAGGCAGCTTTGTTTATGCGAAGAAAACCGATCAAAAATCTGAACTGATGGTTATATTGATTGTCGTTCTTGCGCTTATTGTTGTATCTGCGTTTGTATATTTGATAATCAGAAAGAACAAATTAAACAAGGAGAACAAAGAAGTAAAAGAAAAGGATGACGAGACCGGGAATATTATTGATTAGCGAAACTATTGTATTTACTTCTATAGGGGGAAGCTGTGACAGAGGAATCAAAAAAAGTTAAGTTTTTAAGAGTACTTCTGCTGATACTGAGTATTGCGCTTATTGCAGCGATAGCTCTTGCTTGCGCATACCTTGTGTGGGAGAAAGCACCTGGCGGTGATTCAAAAGACGTATTTACAATCTTCATTTCGGGTATAGATGAGCAGAATTACTCAACCGACATAAATATGCTGATTAAAATTGATACGGAGAAGCAATCTATTGATGTTGTCGTTGTTCCGCCAGATACGCTGTTGAATATTGATTTTCAGATTAGAAAGCTTCCAAACGTATATCTTGGCGCAGTAAAAAATGGTAAGGATGCATGGAAATCAATAGATGAACAGCTGGTAAGAATAATTGGCTTCGAAGTCGATGCTTATGCATTTATTCCAAAGTCTGTGTTCCTTGAGTTTATCACTGATGGAAGAATTGAAGATATGACGACGTTTTTCTCAATTCTCAACTCATCAACTGATACGAATCTCACAGCATCTAATATAGCGTTTCTGACCAGACAGTCGGTTGATCTTGACGAAGAAGCTGTTAGTTATTATTGGCTTCCGACATACAGCAAGGTTATAAGAGGATATAACTACGAGGTGATTAATCTTCCTGAATGGATTGAGATGCTAAACCGACACCTTAATTCCACTGGAGATATGATATCGGCAGATAGCCTTGACATAGTTTATATGGACGGGGAAGCATTTGCGGGTACAAAAGAATTGCTCGGAACGTGGTATTATGATAATATTAACGAAGAATTATACGAAGGAGGTAATAGCGATGAAGAAGCTATACCCGCGTATTAATTCCTTTCGAGGCTGATTCTGGCCTCTTTATAATAGAGTGTCTTCTGACACTCACAGACCGCCTCGCTGCGGTCTTTTTAATTGGCGAAATTGCCCTGCTTTCTTGTATTTTTGGCACCAATAACGTATAATAAAAAAATATGAAATCTTTTCTGAAGAAAAATGTAATACTACTTGTCGTGCTTTTGCTGGTTACTGTGGCTTTTCTGCACTTCGGCAGGGCAAAAGCCGGCTTCTTTATAGATGAAATCCATACCTATGGACTCTCAAACAGTCATTATGCCCCATACATAAGCGATGCCGTGGGCGGCTCACTTAGAGATGTAATAATAACCAGACAGCAGCTTCTGGATTATGCAACAGTTGACAGCGGTCAGGTTTTTGATTTTGCCTCTGTCTATTCCAATCAGGTAAATGATGTTCATCCGCCTCTCTTCTATTTTCTGTTCAATATGGTTTCTTCACTTGTCGGACAGCATTTTTCCAAATGGACAGGGCTTTGCCTGAACTATGTTGTATTCATGGCTTCGCTCATTATCTTATATAAACTATCACTTGAGCTTTATGAAGGTAACAGGGGTGCTTCTGTATGTGCAGTTGCACTATATGGCCTTTCCACAATCGGAATATCAACCCTCGTTTATATTCGCATGTACATGCTGCTTTCTTTCTTCACGATTCTTCTTGCATACTATGCAATAAAGCTTATGAGGGAAGAAAAGAGAAAATATTGCTATCTGTATGGCCTAACCGTTTTTCTCGGAATGTTTACTCAGTATTATTTTGTGTTCTATGCTTTTTTCCTGAGCGCAGCGCTTTGCATTCATTTTATTAGGTGCAGGAATAAGGATATTCTATGGCGTCTAGCGTTGTCTGCTTTCGCAGGGGTAATACTCCTTGTCGTTGCTTTTCCTGCCAGTCTCAGTCATATTTTTGTCGGGAATGGTAAGGTCGTTGGAGGCACGTCGGTTGGAGAAGCCATAACGAATACCGGATTGTACGGTGAGCGATTGTATTCATTTATGCATTTTGTTAGTTATGGCCTGAAGGCAGCCATTTTATGTGCTTGCCTTGCTATTATTGTATACAGAAAGCTTGAATACAGAAACACCATTCTTATTATTGTATTGCCTGCAGTCCTTGCATGGTTTGTTGTAGCTATTATTTCCCCAGTTTACGAAGAGAGATATATTTATAACCTTGCGCCCATATTCGTACTGCTTGCAGCGTGGTTCGTTAAGGATGACATGAAATTTGTTCCTGTGGCTGTGGCGGTTTCAATTGCCTGCCTGTTTATTTCAAAACCGAACAATCTGTTCTCTTCTCATGCAGAATATAATGAACTGCTAAGGCCATATTCATCCTCTCCGTGCGTTTACCTTCAGGATGACCATTTTGAGGGGCTAACCTATGATTTTTCGCAGCTTCTCATCTTTGACGAGATTTATGCTACAGATTCTCCGAAAAAAGCCGGAGAATATATAGATGGTTCGGATAACGCGGTCGTGTTTGTTGATCAGGATGCTTTCTGGTCTTCGGGTTACGATGCTGACGTTTTATTGCCTCAGATACTTGAATCGTCGGATTATGACACCTATAGTCAGCTTTATTCCAATGGCTTTTCCGGTGTGTATCTTATAAGTAAAGGAGCAGATTAGTATGTTATCTGTAATTATTCCTGCGTATAATGAAGAGAAAATGGTGGCAGCTGCTTGCGAAAGGCTAAATACTATTTTGTCTAGAAATAAAATTGAAAACGAACTGATATTCATTGATGATGGATCAAGAGATGAAACCTGGAATATAATTTGCCAGTTGAGTAATGTTTGCCCAAATGTTGTGGGAATACATTTCAGCAGAAATTTTGGTAAGGAAGCAGCAATGTTTGCAGGGCTTGAAAAGGCGAAAGGTGACTGTGCTGTAGTTATTGACTGTGACCTTCAGCACCCTCCTGAGAAAATTGTTGAGATGTACCAACTGTGGCAGGCTGGATATGAAGTTGTTGAAGGAATCAAATCCAGCAGGGGAAATGAATCATCATCCCATCGTTTTGCGGCAAAAACTTTCTATAAACTTATTTCCAAGGCTACAGGACTTGATATGACGGATGCGTCTGATTTTAAACTGCTTGACAGAAAAGTAATTGATACTCTGAATCAGATGCCTGAAAGAAAAATGTTTTTCAGAGCCTTATCGTTCTGGGTGGGATTTAAAAAGACAACTGTTACATATAATGTGCAGGAGCGTACTCAGGGGGAAAGCAAGTGGAGTACAAAACAGCTGATAAAATATGCCTTTACTAACCTGTCAAGCTTTTCGTCTGCACCATTGCATATTATTACAGTACTTGGGATTGCCGTTCTTATAATAGCCATAGTATTTTCGCTAATAACTCTAATCCAAAAAATCTGCGGGTCGGCTGTGGAAGGCTTTACTACGGTAATTATCCTTTTGCTGTTCGGCTTCAGTGCAGTAATGATAAGTCTGGGTATTATTGCCTATTATGTCGGACTAATCTATGAGGAGATCAAGGGCAGACCAAGATATATTATTTCAGAAACTTGTGGAGACAAATGATAAGTAGAATACTGATTGGACAACCTTATTTTGACAGTTCGGCACTCAATGTTCTCGTTGTAATCCTTGAGATTGCTGCGATTACAGGATTCTATGCTTCTCCGGCTATTATCTGGAGATATGCCATTGCAAGAAGGAGTATAGATAAGGATGTTGCCAAAAAGTTTACCGTAGTATTTGCGGTAGTTTATGCAGCGGTTGTAGTAGCTTTGACCATATATTTCAAGCAGGGAATACTGCCGCTATTATTCGTCATTGCCTGGACATATTTCAACTATGCAATACTGGTAAGCAATGAAGACGGAAATAGCAATATTATCGTTAAGATATTTGACCGATATCAGGAAATTGCGGTCTATATTATTGTCGGAGTCATTACAACAATTGTTGCCTGGGGAGTTTTTTATTTTATTTCGCTTTTCCTTGACTCCAATAACCCTATACTTCTGACAATTAACACTATTCTCAACTGGACCGCCGGTGTACTAGTTGCTTATCCGATGAACAGACACTGGGTGTTTCATTCCGAGAATCCCAAAAAACTGAAAGAGTTTATAGGCTTTGCTGCTTCGCGTGTTACTACGCTTATTATTGAGGAGGTAGTAATGGTTTTGTGCGTAGATGTTATTGGTCTTAACCAGTACGTTTCAAAATACGCGATAGCATCAATCCTTGTTATTATTCTAAATTATGTTTTTTCAAAACTGTTTGTT
>R27__coassemble_1579_pt1 | contig 10172 bp, 9 predicted proteins | sample R27__metabat2_high_PE_050 | metagenome-assembled genome bin R27 | reverse complement strand
TATCCACAAGAAACAGGATGCGGTTCATCTTTCCGTATTTCAGAAGACGGTACGCAGCAGTGATAGCCGTGAAGGTCTTACCGGCACCGGTAGCCATCTGAACCAGTGCTTTCGGTCTATTATCTGCAAAAGAATCGTCCAGGTTCCGAATAGCTGTAATCTGGCATTTGCGGAATCCAGTCGTGTCAAATTCCGGGAACTGCTTCATATGATTGCGGATGGTATCATCTTTCGCAAGCAGTGCGAGCAGCGTTTCCGGACGATGGAATGAGAAAACGCGCCGAGATCGATATTTCTTATCGGCGTAATCAGTGAATCGGGTAAGCTGCCCGGTTGCCTCATACGCAAAGCGGATATTGTAATCTGTGGTTATATATTTGAAGGTGCTGTTTGCGTAACGCCCGGACTGACCTTCCACAACAGTGATGTTTTCACCGAGGGCATCCTTCTTGGCCTCAACCACACCAACTGGCTTTCCACCTACAAAAAGAGCATAGTCAACCGGCCCGGTGCTGGTAGGATATTCCCTAACCGCTACACCGAGCGAAGCCATCGGATTTACTTGTCGCAGATCCTGCAATACCCAGCCGGATTGCGACAGCCTTGTGTCAATAAGTCTTCGGGCACTTTCTTCTGGTGTCACAATCAGCCCTCCTTCTCTGCTTGCAACCATTCCTCTTGGATCTTGCTGAAATCCATATTATGAGCTTCACAAAAATCCTTTAGATTCTTCATAGCAATCATATTGGGCTTTGACCGTCCGCCCTCCCATCTGTTTACAGATGAAAATGAAACATGAATTTCTCTCGCAAATGCTTCCTGCGACAGAAAACTGCTTTGGCGTATTTTCTTTATTTCGCTTGAAACGCTCATGCGTATATCTCCTTGCCGTGACAGGTCATTGATATAGCATTATTATACCACAATAGACGTTGCAATTTCTACTCTTGTTTGCAGATTGGGAGTATATTTTTACATTTTCTATTCGGATCCTGTAAAAAATACACATCCCTTCCCTTGGCTTTTGCAAGAGGCAAACGACAAAAAATTGTATTTGGGGAAAAGAAAATGATTGCAGCAAATCAAGAAGAATGGCAATCACAAAGTAAACTAAAAAAAGATGACCGAAAGTGAATGAAAAGAGGCAGGTAGGAGGATATAGGAGACTCTATAATCCGATTGCTGGACTTCTCTGCCGGCACGCATATTGTTAGCCTTTTGCGGTTTGCAGAAGAATGCCGGGAGATCAGTGGGTCAAATCGGCCCACTGATTCTATCGCACGCTTTTCACTGCACGATGAATAGTCAAGTGACAAATATTGTCACTTGATTTGGGGTGGTTCATTTTGAACCACCCCACTTTTGTTGGGTAAAACCCTCACATTGATTAAAAATCAGTGGTTCAAAAAGAACCACTGATTTAATTTCACACTTTCCGTACTCAGGTGACAGCGCCAAAGCTTGCGCTTCTTGGCAAAAAACAAGTGACCATTTTGATCACTTGATCTGGTCTGGATCATTTTGAACCAGACCACTTTTGCAGAGTAAAGTTTGTGAATTATTGCAATACATATCTTCTGGTGGCCATGCAGAGTGCTTGTGACCATTTTGGTCACAAGCACTAAGTTTTGCAGATGACCAAAATGGTGTTGTTAATAAACATTGCCCAAATGGTATAACTAACTTTTAAATAATAGAGACTGCACATTCCCAGAAAAACACTCTTCCTGCGCTCATGCAGTGTGGTGGTTACAAAATTGGTCACCACCACTGAGTCTGATAGATAACTAAAGTGACCTATTGCCGAATTTAGATGCTAAGACTGTGGTCTGGGTCAAAATGACCCAGACCACTTTGCGTGGGAAAAACTGAAAAATCAACGGTTCAAAATGAGCCGTTGATCCCGCCATGTGGCACCCAGTATCTTCGTAAAAATCAAGTGGTCATTTTGACCTCTTGATTTCAATTCATAGTTGTAGGCGGTATTTTATAAACGACAGAGCCATTCGCCCCTCAATGACTGCACCGGTGTGATGTTCAGGTTAAGTTTTGGCAAGCAAGGTCTTTTGGAGCCAAAAGACAGCAGGTGGACTTTTTTACGTCCACCGTCTAATGCTTGATGGGGGCTTTCCCCATACCCCTTGAAACACAGATTTCATCTGTGGCTACGCGATGTGCCATCGCTATTTTTCTCCTCGCGGATGCTCGGTGGATTCCTGTTTTTCGTTCTTCCAGCCCCTACTGATGGCTGGGTGCAAGGCATTTTATGATCGGAGCAAATCTCTTGTTCAAGTTCCCATTTTGGAAACTTGATTTTTGAATAATCTTTTTTTCAATAGAAGCTTTTGTACTCTCGGTCGAAAACCTCCGGTTTGTTTCTTGAGCAGAGTCTCGATCTAAATACTGATTGCAGAGTCCTTCTTCGACTATATGCTGTTTCTATGCCGGCTTTTTAACAACAAAATCCTGACAAGAATTGATGTGCAACTCTAAATAATAATTGACTTTTTGAGAAGAGTTCGTTATACTTGTAATAGAACAGAATGGAGGGACAACCATGAAAATAATCGGAGAACGCCTGCGGGAGCTTCGTGGAACGGTTCAGCTTTCACAGGCAAAGATGGGCAAGACCTTCGGTGTTGGACAGTCCAGTATTTACAAATACGAAAACGATGAATCAACGGTTCCTGTAGAGATTTTAATGAAGTATGCAGAGTATTTCGATGTTTCTTTGGATTACATTTTCGGGAGGACAGATAACCCTCACGGACTGTATCTGGAGAATAAGCCGAAGATTGAAAAGAGCTATCCGGAAATGGACAAGTTTATCGAGATGTGCTTTGAATCCGGGACACCCATGAACGAAAGGCTGAAAGAAATCCTCAAGCAAATGATGAGAGAGGATACTCATGAAGAGTGATAGATTATCATGAGAAGGAGTGTGAGAAATGAACGCAGTCATTTATGCACGCTACTCGTCTGACAGTCAGCGAGAAGAATCTATCGAAGGCCAACTCCGTGAATGTACGGAGTATGCTGAAAGAAATGGTATCACCGTTCTCCGCAACTACATCGACAGGGCTTTGTCCGCCAGAACCGCCGACAGGCCTGAGTTTCAGAATATGATAAAAGACAGTGAGCAAAAGCTGTTCGATGTGGTGCTGATCTGGAAGATTGATCGCTTCTCCCGTGACCGCTATGACAGTGCACACTATAAACGAATTCTGAAAAAGAACGGCGTTAAGGTCATTTCTGTAAAGGAAAATATCTCTGATGGGCCGGAGGGCATCATACTGGAATCCATGCTTGAAGGCTATGCCGAATACTACTCGGCAGAGTTGTCCGAAAAAATTCACAGAGGGCAAAAAGAGAATGCCTTAAAGGGAAGAAACAATGGCGGGGGTATTCCCCTCGGTTATCTGTTGGGTAGTGATCAGAAGCTTGTGATTGATCCAGTTACAGCTCCGTTGGTGCGGGAGATATTTCAGAGGTATGCTGACGGAGAAATCGTCCGCACCATTGTCGAAGACTTTAACAAGAGAGGCCTGAAAACAAAAAGCGGTAAGCCGTTTTCTCCAAACAGTTTCAACCGCATTTTGAAAAACCGAAAGTACATCGGTGAGTATCAATATCAGGATGTCGTTATTCCCGGAGGAGTTCCTGCAATCTTATCGGATGATTTGTTCTATCAGGTGCAGGCACGGTTGGAGAAAAACAAGCGTGCGCCCGCAACAGCAAAGGCGGATATTGACTATCTGCTGACAACTAAATTGTTCTGTGGATACTGTGAGCGTATGATGGTCGGTGAAAGCGGAACAAGCCATACGGGAGACAAGCATTACTACTACAAGTGCGGCGGTGCAAAACGGAAGAAGGACTGTAAGAAGAAAGCAGTCAAGAAGGATTTTATTGAACGTGCTACCGTTGTTTTAACCGTCAACCGAGTCCTGCGGGATGAGGAAATCAGCCGGATTGCTGAGAGCATCCTTGCCCTGCAAAACAGTGAGGATACCACTATCCCGGTACTGAAAAGGCAGCTCGCTGATACGGAGCGCGGCATTGAGAATATGCTAAATGCCATTCAGCAAGGAGTGCTGACCAGCTCTACAAAGGAACGCCTGGAAACTCTGGAAAAACAAAAAGAGAACTTGAAAATAGCTATTATGCAAGCAGAGCTTCAAAAGCCCAAATATACCAAAGAACAAATCGTAAGTTGGATCAGTCAGTTCAAATATGGTGATGTGAACAGTCGTGAATACCAGAGGCGCATCATCGACACCTTCGTCAACTCGCTGTACCTGTTTGATGATCGACTTGTCATCACCTATAACTTCAAAGGCGGCACCGAAACAATTACCCTCAAGGATATCGAGGCTGCCTACGGTTCGGATTTGAAAGCAATGTCTCCACCACAACAATATGACCCGTGCTTTTCTTGCCACGGGTCCTTTTCATAAGGTGAGTTATGAAGGCAAAAACGCAGTATATAATTGCAATGGCCATTTACGGCACCATAGGGATACTTAGAAGATGGACCCCAATTCCTTCAAGTCTGCTTGCGCTGGCAAGAGCATTTATAGGAATGCTTTTCCTGCTGGCACTTACATGCGCAATGAAAAAGACGGTGGACTTTGACGCGGTCAGAAAAAACGCAAAGTACCTTCTGTTTGCTGGCATAATGCTCGGGTTTAACTGGATTCTTCTGTTTGAGGCGTACAACTACACAACGGTTGCGACAGCAACACTATGCTATTACATGGCACCGCTATTCATGATTCTTGCATCTAGAATCTTCTTTAAGGAAAAGATCAGTGTCAGAAAATGGATCTGCATGGCTGTAGCACTCGTTGGTATGGTTTTCGTAACCGGAGTTGCCGACGGCGGAATACGCGGAGGAAAGGGAATACTGCTCGGACTTGCAGCGGCTGTGCTCTATGCATGGATTGTCATGAACAACAAGATGCTAAAAGACATTTCATCGTATGACAGGACAATAGTACAGTTGTTTATTTCAACAATTATCCTGATTCCGTATGTGCTGATAACGGAAAATATTGCGTCTATTGAATGGACTCCTCTTTGCATAATACTTGTCATAGTCGCCGGCATTGTACATACGGGTATAGCCTATGCGCTGTTTTTCGGATCCATCGGGAAAATGCCTACAAATGAGGTCGCCATACTGAGCTATATTGATCCGGTTCTTGCGGTGATTTTGTCTGCTTTGCTTCTGCATGAGCCGATGAGCCTGTTTGCTGTCATAGGAACGGTAATGGTAATCGGTGCATTAATAGCATCTGAAAAAAATACGTAAAAATCGACAGAAAAAATATTCCATTTTTCCTTTGTGCGGAGTATAATCACAAAGTTGTTTTTATTTTTTCGATTTGGAGGAAGAACCATGAGTCGTATAGTTGGAACATGTTCAAGAGGACTTCGCGCACCCATAATCCGTGAGGGAGACGATATCTGCAAGATAGTTACGGATACTGTCATGCAGGCAGTCGAAAACGGAGAATTAACGGTTAAGGATAGAGATATTGTTTGCATGACAGAGGCAGTTGTTGCCCGTGCACAGGGAAACTATGCTAGTGTTGACGATATTGCAGAAGATGTCAAAAATAAGCTTGGGGGAGATACAATCGGTGTTATTTTCCCGATTCTTTCAAGAAACCGCTTTGCTATCTGCCTTAAGGGCATAGCAAGAAGTGCAAAGAAAATAGTACTCATGCTCTCGTATCCGAGCGATGAAGTCGGCAATCATCTTATCGATCTCGACTCTGTCGAGGCGAAGGGCCTTGACCCGTATAAAGACGTTCTCACACTGGACAAGTACCGCGAGTATTTCGGATACAAAGTACACCGCTTCACCGGCGTTGACTATGTCGCATATTATCAGAGTGTAATTGAAGAGGCTGGTGCCGAGGCGGAGATAATTTTCGCAAACAATCCCAAGACCATACTCGACTATACAAAGAACGTGCTTTGCTGCGATATCCACACAGCGCCTCATACAAAGAAAATCCTGAAAGAGGCTGGCGCCGATATAGTACTCGGTCTAGATGATATTCTAAACGCTCCTGTGAATGGAAGCGGCTACAATGCTGACTACGGCCTTCTCGGAACGAACAAGGCGACCGAAGAAACTGTAAAGCTTTTCCCAAGGGATGCACAGGGATTAGTTGAGGATATCCAGAAAAAGATGTTCGAGCTCACCGGAAAACATGTTGAGGTAATGGTTTACGGAGACGGAGCATTCAAGGATCCCGTCGGCGAAATCTGGGAGTTTGCTGATCCGGTCGTCGCCCCGTTTTACACAAGCGGACTTGAGGGCACTCCAAATGAACTTAAAATAAAATATCTCGCTGACAATGACTTCAGCGATCTTGACGGAGATGCACTTAAGGAAGCCATTAAAGGCGAGATAGAGAAGAAGGATGCAGACCTTGTCGGAAAAATGGCATCGGAAGGAACCACTCCCAGAAGACTTACCGACCTTATAGGATCGCTTTGCGACCTGACTTCAGGTTCGGGTGACAAGGGCACACCATTTGTATATATTCAGGGTTACTTCGACAACTACACTACCGAGTAACAACATAGAATCTGCCAAACTGTACAGCGCCGGATTCCGGTTCATCAAGAACCAGGACTTCGGCGTTTTCTTTATCTGAAAAGCTGTATTTTTCATCCGAATAGTCGTCACAGTAGTACATGGCAAGAATCCGGCTTACATACCATGTTCCCTTCATCTGCGAATTCGGGGTGATATATACTTTGTCAGCATCAATAGTTGAGGCATAACTAAGCGCCTGACCGAAATCTTCCATAAAAGTGTACTTTATTGTTTCGGCATAGGTGGTGAAGTATGAATATACGAAAAGCGAAAAAGCTACTGCATAGGATGCAATCAACGGAACCTTCAGAGCAGGCACAGCCTTTATGCACGAGTACAGTCCAACGCTGCAGAAAATAATCATCGGATAAAAGATTATGTTTGCCCGGTTGACATTAAGCCCACCGGCGCCGCTGGTGACGAGGCAGGTGAAAACGGCGCACAGAAACCATATGCAGATAAGCGTCGTAGCATCATTCCGCCTTATGTTCTTAAACATTTTTACGGCCCCGATTATAAAGAACGGCCAAGAGATAATGTACATGGTCTTAAAGGCCGGCAGCTGATTTGAAAGGGAGTCATCGGACACCTGGAATATTATCTTTACGAGTCCGGTGAAGCTGCTCCAGAGCTGGGAAAGAGGCTCGGAGGAGAAAAACAGGATATCCGATGCACGGAGGCTGTTTTCAAAATAGGGAATGGTGCAAAACGGCAGATATATTGTTTCTCCGCCGAACGCATTTATTGCCATGCAAAGTATAAACGGCCATGCTATAAGCAGGTAGACAAAAGCGCAGAGAACGCATTTTTTAACGCTGATCTTTTTGTTCCGTACGAGATATATGCATGCTGCAATGAGGAATACGGGAACGCAGTATATGGATACACCGTAGCAGTACATTGACAGCGCAAAGAAAACCATTGACATTATGTGTTTTTTATATGCCAGAAGCATGACGCCAATCAGAAAGAAGTGGGGAAACATGTTGCAGTCAAGCGCCCAGCGGCTCTGCATTATATGCCATGGATTAATAGCGGCAAATGCCAGTATCAAAAGGGCCAGTTTTTCGTTGAAAGCCTTTTTTGAAAGATAGTACAAAGCGGCCAGACCAATCAGACTGAATACCAGAATCGGCAGGCGTGCAGTAACGACACTTAATCCGAACAGTTTGATAAACGGGACCATGAGGTAACTCATAAGAACGCTCATCTGCCCAAATCCCCACGCGGTGAAGTGGACAGGCATGAACATGCCGAGCCTGTCTGTTCCGTATTCAGCAAGATATTTTGCATCAACAGCCGCCATTACACCGTCCTGATTGAAGCCGCCCGGTATATCCCCGAATGAGATAATCCTTACGGCAAGCGCAACAGCGCATATTAAAATTAGCTTCCAGTTCTTTTTCACCATGAAAGTATTATAGCACAATATTTCGACGCTGCGTGAAAAAATTGTTGCAAAATGAGAAATAGAGCGTATAATGAAGTTGAAACTGAAACAAATGTTGAAGGAGGAACAGCAATGCAGCATAAGAAAAACGAACTGTTCTCACAGATAGAAGCTTATATCTATGAGTACAAGGAAAAAACAGGCGGTGCCTCACCTACCGTAAGGGACATTGCGTACGCATGCAATACGTCGCCCTCTTCGGTTTCTCGCTATATGAACACTATGAAGGCTGAGGGCAAAATCGATTTTGTCGGACACAGAAACATAATTACAAAGGATGAGAACGTTCCGTCCACGGTAAAAGTCCCCGTCCTCGGAAGGGTCTCCTGCGGCCTTCCTCTTTACGCGGAGGAAAATATTGAGGAATACGTAAAGCTGCCGACAAGTATGTTCGGGAACGGAGAGTACTATATGCTGCGTGCAGTCGGTGAATCTATGATTAACATAGGAATAGCCGACGGGGACTATGTTCTAATACGTGCACAGAACACCGCGGGCTACAATCAGGTTGTGGTAGCCCTCGTTGACGGGGAAGAGGCGACATTAAAGCGCTTCCGTCCCGAGGAGGACAGAATAATACTTCATCCGGAAAACGATACAATGGAAGACATAGTAGTTGACAACTGTATAATCCAGGGCGTCGCGGTCAAGGCTGTCAAAGATATTTTCTGATATGGGTACGATTTATAGAAAAATACCGCTGTCGGTAACAGCGGAATTTATGCCGGACGGCTCGGTAACGCCGAAAGGCCTTACACTGAACAAGACAAATTTTCCGATAGACAAGGTGCTGTCGAGTGCTGCAAGAGCACCGCGTGCCGTCAGTTCAGTCGATCCAATTGAGTATACGGTAATGATCAGAGGACGTGAGAAGAAAATTTACTACGAGGTTGTAAGCAACACGTGGTTTTCCGTTAAAGAGGTCCGTACGTGAAGAAAAACATCTACTCAATCTGCATTATTATAAGCGGATGTCTCTGGGGGTTGATGGGCGTGTTCAGACGTCATCTCGGAGACATGGGTCTTGACAGCTTCGGAGTCATAATGGTCAGATGCCTAAGCGCGGCAGTAATGTTTGCCCTGATGATGGCAGTAAAGTCACCGGAGGATTTTGTCGTAAGGCCGAAGGATATCTGGTGCTTCATAGGAAGCGGAATCTGCTCTCTGCTTTTCTTCACGGCCTGCTATTTTCAGGCAATGAATCTGATGAGCCTTTCAACAGCAGCCATACTTCTCTATACCGCTCCTATATTTGTCATCTTCATATCGGCAATCCTATTTAAGGAAAAGCTGACAAAAACAAAGCTTTTTGCGATGGTGCTCGCTTTCGCCGGATGCTGTCTGGTATCCGGGGTTGCCGGAGGGGATACAAGGATTACTTTGGCCGGCCTTCTGTATGGTCTGGGCTCGGGATTCGGATATGCGCTGTACAGTATCTTTTCAAAGCTTGCATTTGAAAGAGGATACAGAAGTACAACGATAAATCTCTATTCATGTATGCTTGCATTTTTGGGCGCTGGAATAATATGGGGATTTAAACAGCCGATGTCTGTAATGCTGTCAAGCTGGGGAAACTTTGGATACTGTGTTTTAGCCGGTTTTATAACATGCTTTCTTCCATATGCACTCTATACCTTCGGGCTGACGAAAACAGAAGCCGGCAAAGCCTCCATAATGGCATCGGTGGAGCCTGTTGTCGCAACGATAGCAGGATTTGTGGCTTTCGGGGAAAAACCCGATATTTTTGCGCTGCTTGGTATTATACTTGTTTTGGCTGCAATAATACTGCTGAACAGGAAAGAAAAAACTAAGAACTGACTTCATCTGGACCTTTTCACAGAAAAAGTCGGAAATTACGATTATGGAGCATGGTTATTGATTGACAACTGTTAATCCTTATGGTACAATCCGCAAGGCATGGAGAGATACCGAAGTGGTCATAACGGGGCGGTCTTGAAAACCGTTAGGGTGCAAGCCCACGCGGGTTCGAATCCTGCTCTCTCCGCCAAATAAGATGAAATTCCCCCCAAAAGTTGTACTATGTAGTATATTTTTTTGGGGGGAATTCTCTATGAAGTTTTCAAAGGCACAAAGACTTGAAATGGC
>R27__coassemble_1482_pt1 | contig 10744 bp, 9 predicted proteins | sample R27__metabat2_high_PE_050 | metagenome-assembled genome bin R27 | reverse complement strand
AATAATGCATATGTTAAAATTTTAGAGTATGAAAAATGAAACTTTAGCTAGATTTATGTCCATACTGCTTAGTATCCTGGCACTTATTACAATTGTGGCAGGCAGTTTTGGCTTGCAGAAAAATGCCAGAGATGCAGAGGAAAACAATAGGACATTAACACTTCTTAGAGATAAAACTCAGCAATATAAGGAATATTCTGATAAACTTGAAGGTAAGCCTACATACGCTGAGCTCAAGGAATCACTTGATATAAGACAGGCTGAGCATGACAAGGCAGCCTCTGAGCATAGAATGAAGCTTGCCGAATACAGCGCATCAAAGGGTGGTATTATTACAGGCAAGGAACAGATGCAGACAGCCTATCTTTCACTGAAGGAGGCCAACGAACAGTTGGCTCAGGCAGAGGAAATGATACCTCAGCTTGAAGCAGGTCTTGCGATGGCAAGACAGCAGGGGATGAATCAAGCGATAGCGACGGTTGAATCGATGAAAGATATCATTGAACAGCAAGCTGTAGCATATGCTGAATCTCAGGGGATTCTTGCCCAAGCCAGAGCAGCTGGAGAACAGACTGGTTATTATCAGGCATATGAAGCTACATGTCAGGCATATATCGCAAGTGCTACCGGTGCACCATTCAGCCAGGAAAGATATGACACGGATTCTGAATATAAAAATACTGTGGATGCTGTTAGAGCAAGTGTACCGACAGCCCAAGAGAACTATGCAGAGGCAATGGCTGCTGCAGGGGAACAAGCTTACCAGTATGCGATTCAAAACTTGAAGAATGAGGCATATAATCAGGCACTAGAAACGGCAAGAACTGAGGGTGCTGCTGCAGGGGAGGCTGCGTTTTATGCTGCATTGCCAGCTGAGTATTCTGGCATGACTATTGACGAAATAAAGCAATATATTGCTTATGCAAGAGCAGCAATAAACGAGGGATATGGGACTCTTTCATACGGAAACTCGGAAATAGCGAAAGTAGAGGATGACCTTCCAGAAACCGAAGAGGAACTCAATGCTGAAGCTGAACAACTTGAGAATGAAGCTCGTGAACTTGAAGATGCTTGGGCAGAGGCTGAAGAGATAAAAGAGTACGAGAAAATATTGACAAATGCAAGAGCTCATCTAATGTCCAATGAAAATATTAAGCGGGCAGTAGATAATGGTGAAGAAATTATTCTGGCATCAGAAATGGAAATTGAAAGAAGAGAAGCCGCTGACAGCAAAGACTTCACTTTAAGACAGTATGCTAATATACTTGCGATTGTCGGAGGAATATGTGCTGTTGCCTCAATCCCATTTGCTTTTGAAAAGATAAAATCAAGATTGGAACTAATCTTGCTTGTTCTAGTATTTACATTATGTACTGCCTGTGCAGAATATTTAAGTTTGTACCTCGAACGTGGTCACATGTATTCTTGCTTGATTGCATCAATATTTGGAATTATTCAACTTTTAATAGTTTTACCAAAAAAGAAAGTCGGCTGAAGGCCGACTTTCTTTTTAAGTTTCATAACCGTTTGGATTATTCTTCTGCCAATTCCATGAATCTCTGCACATGTCTTCAAGGTTGTATTTGGCTTTCCAGCCAAGAATGCTTGCACTTTTGTCTGGGTCTGCATATACGGTTGCGAGATCTCCGGGACGTCTTGGGGCAATTTCATAAGGAATATGCTGACCGGTTGCTTTTTCAAAAGCGTTAACCATTTCCAAAACGCTGTATCCTGTTCCTGTTCCTAGATTGAATACATTTTCGCCCTTATTTCCCTTGAGCATGTAATCTATAGCAGCAACATGACCAGCAGCAAGATCACAGACATGAATATAGTCTCTTACTCCCGTGCCGTCTGGTGTGTTGTAGTCATTGCCAAATACATTGAGATGATCAAGCTTTCCTACTGCGACCTGAGAGATATACGGCATTAGATTATTCGGTATACCTTTTGGATCTTCTCCGATAAGCCCGGAAGGGTGTGCTCCTATCGGATTAAAGTATCTGAGTAAGCAAACACTCCAGTCTTTTAAAGCGTTTGCTGTGTCACGGATAATCTGCTCATTCATATATTTTGTCCAACCATAAGGATTTGTGCAGTATCCTGTTTTGGACACTTCCTTTAGCGGTACTTCATTATCTCCTGAATATACTGTAGCTGATGATGAAAATACTATATTTCCTACATTGTGCTCGCGCATAGCCTCACACAGTCTGATAGTTGATATCATGTTGTTATCATAGTATTCAAGTGGCATTTGAACACTTTCACCGACTGCCTTGAGTCCTGCAAAGTGAATGACACAATCTATGCTATATTTCGAGAAGATGTTATCCAATGCAGTGCTATTTCTTACATCTTCTTCATAGAAGACTAAATCTTTTCCAGTTATGCGCTGAACTCGTTCTAGACTTTTTTCACTGGAGTTTACAAGGTTGTCTATTACTATTACATTATAGTCTCTGTTTAATAGTTCAACACAGGTATGACTGCCAATATAGCCGGCACCACCGGTTACAAGTATGTTCATGACAACAACTCCTTTGGATATTTATTATTTTCAACCATCTTGTTTATTTCCTGCTTAACATTATCCAGATCTTCCTTGTATGTTATTCCATACCAAACTTCATCACAGTTTAGAAGTTCAACCTTTGCCTTGCCATCTTTTATAAGGCTGTTGACAACAGATGGCAGAAAGTATTCGCATTTCAAAGGATTTAAAGGAAGGTTTTCGTCAAGCCAGTCAGGAAATCTATCCTTCAAACATTTTAGCAACGAATTTGAAAACGCCCAACAGTTCATGGAAACCAAGGTGTTACCATTTAGCTCTTTCCATGTTAATCCGTCATCTTCAGTGTATTTGGCATTGTTTCCTGCTTTTTCAATATGAAGTGTTTCCACAACGTCAGATAGATAGCCGCTTTTTCCAGTACATATTCCTCTTGAAACATATCCGTTATCTGTGACAGTGTTTTTTAGAAGATAAGCAACCATGGCATGAGTGGAACTGTCTTCGTTTTTCGTCATGAAGTCATATAGAGCTTTATATGCATTACGGCCATAAAAATCATCAGCATTGATTACGGCAAATGGACCTTCAATATATCCAAGGCATGACATGACAGCGTGACCGGTTCCCCACGGCTTAACTCTTCCCTCAGGTACTTCGTATCCGGATGGAAGATTATTTATGTCTTGGTAAACGTATGTAACTTCAAAGTACTTTTCCATACGATCCCCGATGAAGTCTCTAAAATCGGATTCATTTTCGCGTTTTATAACAAAGGCAACTTTTCTGAATCCGGAAATATAAGCATCATACAGGGAGTAGTCAATGATTGCATGATTCCTGTTATCAATTGGTGTAATCTGTTTGAGACCACCGAAACGTGACCCCATCCCAGCTGCAAGTATAACTAGTGTAGGCTCCTTCATTGGTTTTGTGCCTTTCTGCAATAAAAGTTTAGAGCTCTTTCGCGTTCAAGACTGCTTGGGCCCATGTGACCAGGGTATATTTCATAGTCACCTTGAATTTCGCAAATTTTCTTTAGCGAGTTCATAAGCTGGTTAATATCTCCGCCTGGAAGATCAGTCCTTCCACAACTACCAAGAAATAGGGTGTCGCCGGTAAATATTGCATCTTCGACTATAATAATAACACCGCCGGGGGTGTGACCAGGAGTGGCAATAATCTTAAAATCAAGACCAGCTTCGCTAACTATTTCACCATCGTCATAGTTTACATAATTCTTAATATCGCCGGAATCGCGCTCGTTGATATATAACGTGGCATTCGTTTCCTCTCTAACCTGCTCAACTGCTCCTACATGATCAAAATGGCCATGCGTAATCATAATTGCTTTACAGGTTAATTTATTATCCTCAATATAGTCAAGAATTGTATTGCTTTCATCACCGGGGTCTATTACAACACACTCCAAATTATTTTCGTTTGTAACCACATAGCAGTTTGTTTCTAGCTGCCCGACTGGCAATGTTTTTATTAGCATTAAATAACCTCCGTATCTAAGATAATTGTGACAGGCCCATCATTCTGGGAAAACACCTGCATATCGGCACCAAATTGGCCTGTCTGTACATTAAAACCGGCACTAAGGCACTTTTGAATAACGGACTCATAAAGGGGGATGGCTTTTTCTGGCCGTGCTGCTTTTGTGAAACCGGGCCTCCTGCTTTTGCAGTCCGCATATAGAGTAAACTGACTTATTATTAATATGTTTGAACTGCTGGCATCAAATGCATTCAGGTTCATCTTTCCCTGTTCATCTTCAAAGATGCGCAACCCACATATTTTGTCTGCAATTTTAGCGGCATCTGCTTCCTCATCGTCCTCGTGAATTCCAAGAAGAACAAGATACCCGTTTTCAATTTTCCCAACAATCTGATTGTCTATTTCAACTCTGGCATTTTTTACTCTTGTAAGAACAGCTCTCATATCATTCTCCGTTTCTCGTTACTTTACTCACTCCGGGAATGGAAGATATTCTGCCCATAATATATCTAAGGTCAGAAGCGTTCTTAACTTCTAATGTAACATGAGTTATTGCATCTCCGGAGACAGTGTCTCTCGCGGACAAAGTTCTAACCTTGGCATTGATAGAATTGAGAATGGTGGCAATATCCATAACAAGTCCGTTCCTGTTTTTTGCAAGTATTGTTATATTTGTGACGTAACTGTCTGTAATATTATCTGCCCAGGAGACATCTATCCATCTGCCTTCATTTTCTTCCTCATCTAAAGAACGCTTGTAATTTGAGCAGTCTTTTCTGTGTATGCTTACTCCTTGGCCTCGTGTAATAAAGCCAATTATCTCATCACCTGGAACAGGAGTACAGCATCTTGAAAACTTGACTAGGCAGTTGTCAAGACCCTCAACAAGGATGCCATGGATTGGTTTGCCATATTTTTTAGCGTTTTCTTCCCGTCGTTCAGCGGCATCACTCATTTTGTCAAGAGCATTTCGCTTTTCGGAACTGGAATTCTTTATTTCATCCTTTATTCTGTTTACAACTCTGGAAGCAGCTACACCGCCATAACCTATAGCGGCAAGCATATCATCAAGCGAATTAAAACTCAGGCGCTTCATTATAGGCGAGTAGAACTCTTCTCTGTAAGCTTCGTCGGGGCTGATTCCCTCACTTTTCAGCTCATCTTCAAACAATTCACGCCCGCGAATTATATTTTCTTCTCTTCTTTCGCGCTTGAACCACTGTTTTATCTTTGTCCTTGTGCTTCCACTTTTGGCGATATTAAGCCAATCTCGACTCGGACCGGGAGCAGACTTGGATGTTCTTATTTCAACAATGTCACCATTTTTGAGCTCGTAGTCATACGTAACAATTCTACCATTAACTTTGGCACCAACCATGGAATTGCCTATATCTGAGTGAATCATGTATGCAAAATCAATCGGCGTGGCACCAGCAGGAAGATTAACAACATCTCCTTTAGGAGAGAAAACATATACCTCGTCTGCAAACATGTCTATTTTGAGATTGTGGAAAAAGTCCTGAGCATCAGATTCCTGCTGGTTTTCTAGAAGTCTTCTTATCCAGGCAAACCTGTCTTCGTCGCCTTCCTTAATTGCAGAAGCATTCTCTCCAAGCTTGTATTTCCAGTGGGCTGCAATTCCGTATTCGGCTGTATGGTGCATATCCCATGTCCTGACCTGAACCTCAAAGGGAATTCCTTCTGTTCCAATAACGGTTGTATGCACGCTTTGGTATCCGTTAGGCTTTGGAGTCGAAATATAGTCTTTAAATCTTCCTGGGACTGGCTTAAATATTGAATGAATAATTCCTAAAACGTTATAGCAGTCCTGTACATTGTCCACTATTATTCTAAATGCACAAAGGTCAAATATTCCATCCATGCTAAGTTTTTGTGCATACATTTTTCGGTATATCGAGTAAATATGTTTGATTCTTGAATAAATAGTAGCGTTGATATGCTCAGCGTCTAACGCTTCTTTAATCTTGGCTTGCATTGAATTCATGAAGGACTCAAGAAGATCCATTTTGCTGTTCAGCGTATCAGTAATATCCTTGTATCCCTGAGGATCCAAATATTGGAGTGATAGGTCTTCAAGCTCCCACTTAGCTTTCTGCATTCCCAAACGATGCGCAATAGGGGCATATATTTCCATGGTCTCAAGGGATTTTGAGCGCTGTTTCTCCTCAGTCTGGTAATCCATTGTCCTCATATTATGAAGACGGTCGGCTATTTTAATAAGGATTACTCGAATATCTTTTGCCATGGCAAGAAGCATCTTGCGCAGATTTTCCATCTGCTCGTCTTCTTTGTATGTATATTGAACACGAGTGAGTTTTGATACTCCGTCGACAAGGTCTGCTACTGGTGTACCGAATTTTTTCTTGATTAAATCATATGTGACATCAGTATCCTCTATTGTATCATGCAAAAGAGCGGCAATTATGGAATCCTCATCAAGGCCCATATCAACACAAATATCGGCAACAGCTATGCAATGTGTTACATAGTCGCTGCCGTCTTTTCTTTTTTGACCTTCATGTGAACTCTTAGCGAGTTCATATGCATCACTAATTCTGCCGACATCCATTGGATGGCCGACAGTGTTTAACTTTTCTATTAATTTGTTGAATAATTCGTCACTGTTCATTTAGAGCTTTCATCAAATCTGAGTTTGTAAGGTCAGTTTTCTGACTCGGATCTGTACAGGTCTTTTTACCGGCGTTATCGATAAGACCACAGTCCTCAAATACTTTACGACAAATCCAGTACTTCTCCTCAATCATATCATACGGCTTCGGAACTATTTCTTCTCCAGATTTTTTCCATAGCTTTACGAAATCAACTCTGCTAGGCCTGTAAGGCTTAAGAGCATCTATGTATGTGCAATTCGATTTAATGTCGTTACAAAGGGGATTCGAATCATGCTTCTTGGCGGCACACAGAGTAAGCTGAACGGTTGCATTTCCGTGGAATTCGTTAATCTGAGGAGTGAAGGCAATATCTATATATTCACCCCGCTTTAGACCAAGTTCATCTTCGTTACAGTTGAAGAAAATACAATCAAAATGACTATCTGCAAAGCAAATTTTGAGCTTAAGATGTTTTCCGCTGCCAACCGGTACATATTGCTCTAGCAGTGCACCGAGCATACAGAAAACTGGCTTTGCATTTTCGTTCCCGTATGGCTCAAGCTGGTCAAGAGATTTAACATTTTCAATGCTAAGAATCGATGGGTCGGTTATAAGATAATCATACTTTAAGCAGGGCTCTATAGCTGGTGAATGACTTTCATAGTATTCGCAAAGCTTTTTACGGAAAATATCTATGCTGTCTTTTCTAATGTTCAATCCGGCGGCCAGCGGATGACCACCAAAGGATATAAGACTGTCACTGCAGAATTGAAGAGCATCAAACAGATTGAAACCTCTGGAGCTGCGACATGAACCCTTTCCAGTACAATCTCCTTCATCACCATTAAGGCAGATAATAATTGCAGGAACACCAAAGTGTTCGGAAAGTCTAGAAGCAGCGATTCCAATAACACCGGGATGCCATGAGGCTTTTGCTATTACTATCGGCTTGGTTGTGTCCTGCCCATCTAGGAAAGATGTAGCCTCCTGCCAGATTTGATTCTCCAAGCTCTGCCTTTCCTTGTTCATTCTGCAAAGTTCAGCAGCTAATTCTGATGCTTCTTTTTCATCTTGACAAAGGAGCAGCTTTTCAGCAGTAATAGCATCTCCAAGCCGTCCAGCAGCATTAAGGCGCGGAGCAAGTACGTAACTAATGGTCGAGGCGGTAATAGTGTCAATACTGATTTCAGCCTCTTTCATTATTGCATTTATTCCAATCCGCGGATTGTTCTTAAGCTTTTTGAGACCGTACTTTACAAATACCCTGTTTTCATCAGTCAATGGCATGACATCAGCGACTGTACCGACAGCAAGCAAATCACAGTAGTTTTTAAGCATTATATCTGGATGACCGTCAATTGCGCAAACCAGCTTGAATGCCATTCCTACTCCGGCTAAATAAGGATATGGGTAGGAATCATTTTCTCGCTTGCAATCAATAACAGCACAGCATTCGGGAATCTGAGAACCCTTACACTCGTGGTGATCTGTGATAATTAAATCCAAACCAATATCCGAGGCGAATTTTGCTTCATCTATTGAAGTAATACCGCAGTCCACAGTAATAACCAGAGTTATTCCGTCATCTTTAAATTTCTGAAGTGCATCGGTGTTTAACCCGTATCCTTCATTGTTTCGGCTTGGAATATAAGGCGTAACATTTACTCCTCGACTCTGAAGATAATCGGTAAGTAAAGCTGTGGCTGTAATTCCATCAACATCATAATCGCCGAATAAAGCTATCTTTTCACCATTTTGTATTGCTTTTTTTACCCGCACTACAGCCTTATCCATATCAAGGATTTGTCTTGGGTTATGAATAGTGTCAGAACTGGCATCTAATAGTTTCTTTGCTTTTTCAACCGTATCAAAACCTCGAAGGCTCAATACTATTGCTAACAACGGATTATAGCCGGCGTCGATAAGTGCAGCCGGCATAGGTGGGACACGGTATTCAATTTTCCACTTCGTATCTCTCTTCAAGTTCCGATATCTTCTTATTTTATATTTAAATTATTTTACCAAATAATAACTTTCAATTCAATATAAATGGTGGTATATTCATCGCTATGGGAAAAGACAGAAAACTAAACCTTTTATATTGTTTTGCACAGGGACTGTACTGGATGTCATATGGTGTTGCCGTATCTTTTTCTGCGGTCTTTCTTCAGGGAATAGGCTACAACAACACTGAGCTTGGACTGATTCTTTCATTTGGCCATATACTTGGCTTTATTTTGAGTAATTTTCTGGGTGGTTTAATAGACAAAAGAAAAACCATGACGGCAACAAGCACTGCCATGGTTGTACTTACAATAAACCTGTTTGTCGTATTATTTAATACTACGATTACAGAGCCGAGTATTATTATCTATTTTACTTATCCGATATATGTGGCATTAAGTGTAACTATTAATTCTTTGATAATAAAGATATGGGCTGACTTTGAGCATCAGGGTAGACATTTGGTTTTCAGCTATGCTAGAGCTTTTGGCTCGTTGACTTTTGTTCTACTTACCACATTTCTCGGGAAAATTGTTATGTCATTTGGGATAAGTATTCTGCCGAGAATAGCTGTAGCAATAATTACCTTGCAACTACTGACAATTATACTCCTGAAAAGGGAATACACTACCGAATCCCAATCATCTGTTGGGAAAGAAAATCAAAGTGCTTTGCCAAGCAATAACGGAGGTTCAGTATTTTCATTTCTAATACATAATAAAAGTTTTTTTATACTTTTAATTGGTTTGTCAGTAATGTTTATATCTCACTACATTACGGGAAGCTTTTTGATAAATGTTGTGACAAATATTGGGGGAGACACTGCGTCGCTGGGCTATATTAATGGATTTATGGCTTTGCTTGAAGTTCCCGTTATTATCATCTATACGTCATTACATAAAAAAATGCCTACAAAGACTATTATGAAAATCTCTATATTGTTTTTCGTCCTTAAAGCAATAGGCCTCTCTCTTGCGCCATCAATGCCAGTTCTGTTTTTAGCTTATCTTCTACACATTCCGTCATATGCATTATTCATACCAACTATAGTTGACTACGTGAGGGAAGAAATTCCATATGAAGACAGTGCCAAGGGACAGAGCTTGGCATCAAGCGTCACTACTCTTGGTTCTGTCTTTGCCGGATTTATCGGTGGTAGACTATATGATGTCGTTGGTGTTAATAAAACAACCCTAATAGCTGTTTTTATTTCTCTGGCGGGAATATTAATAAGTTTTATCGGACTTGACTATAAAAGGAGGAATGAATGATCATTCCTCCTTTTTGCAAACAATGTATTGCTTTGTTGATTTGTATAATAATAAGCCTATTATCAAACATAAGACCATACTGGTTAATAGGTAGCTTCCATTATATAGTGCAGAATAAAACCAGGGTGAAGTCATAGTCATTCCGAAGAATTCATCGGGCATGTATTCCGCCCATACAGTCGCGCCGACAATCCATGAGACAATAAATCTGGCAACAGACCCGGCAATAATACCTATGAAAAAGCCGTTATTTTTTCTGAAGAACAGACCGGCAATTCCTATCATGGTATAAGCCAGCAAATAATCTCCGATGATTGATTGCCAGCCCCATGCAAATGCACCATCAAGCAACAGTTGGAGTAATCCAAGCAGAAACCCAGATAGAAGGCCGTATCCAAGTCCCCATCTTGCACAGTAAATAAAAATTGGCAGCATGTTGAGAGTTATGGATCCGCCGTTAGGAAGTGAGAACAGCTTTATATATCCAAGAACTTGAGCAGCAGCTACCATGATTGCCCCTTCGGTGAGGGCTTTAAGATTATCATTCTTCATTCTGTTCCTCCACTACGCCGGCATTATCCGGGTCAGGTTTGTTGGTTAAAGAGTTCAATTACTCTATCTCAGCCAAGAATACTCAGCTCCCAAGTAACATAAATGATTATAAATTTTCATTTATATCAAGTCAATTTATTTTGAAAATAATTGACTTTATTATTATCATTTGCTAATATATTCACTGCTCATGGGGGTATAGCTCAGCTGGGAGAGCGCTTGAATGGCATTCAAGAGGTCAGCGGTTCGATCCCGCTTATCTCCACCAA
>R27__coassemble_1462_pt1 | contig 10844 bp, 11 predicted proteins | sample R27__metabat2_high_PE_050 | metagenome-assembled genome bin R27 | reverse complement strand
CTTCACTAAAATTCCGGATTACAATTAATCCGGAGTTTTTTTATTGCCGTTTAAAACAGGCATTTTTGTGCATATGCCTAAAAATGTCTGTTTTATTTTTCACATTACCTTATTAGAATTAATATCAGAACAATAAGAAAGGGCTTCTTTGCCATGACCGACTGCATGCTCAAATATTTCAATGATAAATTTGCCGTCAGCAAAAAAGATATCGGAGAATATGCAAAAATAGACAGGAACGGAATGCATTTCAAGATAGACTGTTATGACGTCAAAGACGCCGGAAGTCTGATGATTATGAACATGTCCGCCATGCTCGGGCTGATGAAGATGACATCGGCTGTCTTTACCTCAACCGATATTGATGCCCCCCTTTTCAGTGCGGACTTTGTAAGTGCCGCCGGCAACAACACATTGCTTCTCGAACTGTACGATACCTGCCTTTCGCCGTGGGATGCTTCCCCGCTTGAACAGCTTAAAAAGAGTGCAGCAGACATTCCAGACCATGACCCGGGTGTGCACTGGTATGATGACATCCGCCTGCCTGCTTCCAGCTTTAAAAAATGCAGGAAAAACTACGACGCACTCTCCCGCTATGCAAACGATTACATATGCGAATATGTCAGGCTCCTTGATGATACGCCAAAATGCGGCAGAGATGAGAAGCTGGCTAAAAATTCCGAGTATACCGAGGGTCTTATTTCCAACGGAGGTCCCGCAGTCGACCAGTTTGTGAAAATGCTCGGAAAAGAGAAAACCGCGGAGTTTCTCAAAAAATACATGTTTGTCTGTGAATAACAAAAAATTTTATATAAATGGAGGCTTAAAATGAGCGCATTTTTCTGGCAATTCTGGGTTCTGTTTGCAGTTGCACTTGTCTGCAGCTCAATGGGATTCAAAAAGTATGTATGGTTCATCTCAATCGGATACGGCTTTGCTGTTGCAGGCATAGGCCTTGCATCTCTGTTCCTGTTCAAGGGATCACTTGATACCGCAACAACAATACTTTGCATTCTTCTCTTCCTCTACGGATGCCGTCTCGGCGGATACCTTCTGTACCGCGAACTGAAGCTTGCATCGTACAACAAGAATATGGTTGGCGAGATTAAGGACGGCAAGGATATGAAAATCGGGCCGAAAATTGCCCTTTGGTTATCCTGCGGGCTGCTTTATCTTTGCGAGACAGCCGCTGTCTTCTACAGACTTCACAATCAGATTCCAAGCGATGCATGCACCTGGATAGGAATCGTAATAATGATTTGCGGCATCAGCCTTGAATCCGCTTCCGATCTTCAGAAATCCAAAATGAAGAAGGAAAATCCGAACCGTTTCTGCGACAAGGGACTATTCAAGCTCGTCCGCTGCCCGAACTATTTCGGTGAGATGCTTATCTGGACCGGCGTGTTTCTTTCCGGCGTCACTGCCTTCCGCGGTTTCTGGCAGTGGTTCATCGCACTCCTCGGTTATCTCGGAATCATCTACATCATGTTCAGTGGCGCACGCCGTCTTGAAATTCGTCAGGACAAGCGCTACGGCGAAGATCCGGACTATCAGAAATACAAGAATTCAACTCCGATTCTCGTCCCGTTCATTCATCTTTACAGTGTAAAGAAGTATGAATGGCTTGTCGGCTGAGTACAGACAACTCAGAAAAAATGCCCTTATGTCTCTGATGTAAGGGCTTTTTCCTTTTACAAAGTTGTATTCATTCTGCCCTTGTGCTATTATTCAGATAAGTTGATTACAAAGGATTTCAGGCAGTCTCGTTTGAGGCTGCTATAATTACGAATCATGACAGAGCTTGACAGCAAAAACTATATTAAGATGACTGAAACCCCTATTGCAAAGCTGGTTTTGTCACTCGCGGTACCGACAACCATCAGCATGCTGATAACCGGCATCTACAATACGGCGGACACTTTTTTTGTCAGTAAAATCAGCGTGAGTGCCAGCGGCGCCACCGGAATAGTATTTGCGCTCATGGCTCTAATTCAGGGGCTCGGCTTCATGTTCGGGCACGGAGCCGGCAGCAACATAAGCCGTCTGCTCGGAGCGAAGGAAAACGAAAAGGCAAGCATTTTTGCCTCCACCAGCTTTTTCCTTTCTATAATAATCGGCACCATATTCGGGATTCTCGGGATGCTGTTCATTGAACCTCTGATGTATCTTCTCGGGAGCACGGACACAATTCTCACAGAAGCGAGAATATATGCAACCTATATACTGATAGGTGCTCCAGCTCTTATGTGCAGCTGTGTTATGAATAATATTCTGAGATATGAAGGACGGGCTACATATTCCATGTTCGGTCTGAGCGCCGGCGGAATACTTAATATGTTTCTCGACCCGATACTGATATTCGGATTTGATATGGGCATGCACGGTGCCGGCCTTTCAACTGCACTTTCACAGTATGTCAGTGCCGTTATTCTGCTTATTCCTTTTATCAGAGGCAAAACGTCTTCCAAATTCAAATTCAGATATTTCACGCTGTCTTCCCCGCTGATTCAGAACATTATTCTTACCGGGCTTCCTAATCTAACGAGGCAGGGACTAAGCAGCATTTCAACCGCCGTACTAAATCTTCAGGCTTCAGCATACGGTGACGCCGCTATAGCCTCATTCAGCATCGCGACCAGATGTGCAAACCTTATTTTTGCCTTTTCCATAGGACTGTGCCAGGGCTTCCAGCCTGTTGCGGCATTCAACTACGGGGCAAAAAAATATAACCGTGTAAGAAAGGCTTTTCTTTTCACGATTATCACATCAATATGCATACTGTGTACTTTAGGACTATTGTGTTTTGTAAACACGGAAGGAATAATAAAGCTGTTCAGAGATGAACCGTCAATAATTCAGATCGGTTCGGAAACGCTGAAATATATGTGCTTTGGAATAATAATGATTCCGTTCTCCGCGGCGGGAAGCATGCTGTTTCAGGGTGCTGGCAAGAAAGGCAGAGCACTTTTGCTGTCTATGCTTCAAAGCGGTCTGATTCATGTTCCGCTGATGTTTATTCTTCCCTCGCTTCTGGGCCTGAAGGGTCTTGAAATGTCACAGGCGGCAGCATACTTTATAGCTGCATTAATCTCTCTTCCGTTCCTCATCTCATTCCTTTCAGACATGAAGGAGGAAAAAGCTGGGTAGTCTCCTCGCCGTGCCGTCAGAGAGAATCGCCTTCTTCAGCGAGAATGATGTTTGAAACAATCCTGTACGAAGGGATCTCGCGCAATCTGTACATTTCACTATGATGGACGGGTCTGATTCCTGCGACAAGATAGTCTGTATAATACTTATTCCACTCATCATATGTGAAATTGCATTTCTCCCCTGATTCTGTTCTTTCCTTCAGGCAAGCGCCAATTAATTCAAGGCATTGCCCGAAGGTTTTTTCTTTGGATGCATATGCTTCAGTCATTTCATCTGCAGTCGACGCGAACATATCAAACAGCCTTTGCGGCGGGTAATTTGATTTCTTCCACACTCTCATATTCACTCTGGAATAGTTCTCCGAAATCATTTCAAACAGAGGCTCATTCTCTTCTGCAGCGAGGTCCAGTTCCTCCCACTCCGTCATGAAGTATCTGTAGGCTCCTTCCCTATCGCCGAGGAGATGTTCCGCACCGAAAGCCGCCTGATAGCACAGTTTAACAGCATCCATCATCTGAAAAGACGGGTGCAGTCTCATCTGCTCCATAGCGCACTGTCTGAAACTTGTATTTACAAAATCAATCATTTTTCTCCTCAAAATATCAGAAGATGACTGCACGGCAGGCTTCACTTTTGCCCTTTTTGTTGGTAGAATACATATACAAGACTTAGTTCAAGGATAGCCAATAATGAAAATCGTCTTTTACGGCGGAACATTCAATCCGCCGCATCTAGGTCACAGGTCCGTACTGCTGACAATAAAAGAATATCTGAATCCGGACTTGCTGCTCGTCGTTCCAAACAGAGTCAACCCGTTCAAGGACGGAGATGTGCAGGATCTTACTCCTCGCCAGCGTCTGGATTTATGCCGCATTGCCTTCGGTGACATACCCGGTGTGGAGATATCCGATATTGAAATAAAGCGCAGAGGCAAAAGCAGGACGTCCGATACTGTCGAATTGTTAAAAAAGCAATATGAAGATGCTGACATTACCCTCGTAATCGGATCGGATTTGCTTGAACACTTTGATGAATGGAACAGATTCGATTACCTTGCTGAAAACTGCACTATTGCCGTTCTGTCAAGGAGCAGCGGTGACGATAGTCTAATCGACGGTCAGATGGAACGTCTGAAAGCCAAGTGTTCCGGATTAAGAATCACAAAGATACCTCACACGCCCATTGAAGCATCCTCAACACAAATCAGGGAACAGCTTTCAGCCGGACAGGAGCCGTCAGGTCTTGACGAAAGAGTATACGAGGAAATCATCAAGCATCATTACTATCAGAAATAATACAACTGCAAATGCAGTTGTATTTTTTTGGCTCTTCAGGAGTTTTTCGCTGTCAAATCAGCCGTTATTCCGCTCAGCGCACATCAGTGTTCAGCAGTCTGTTTTATACAGCGGAAAATGAAAAAGGGGCCTGAAGAAAACTTATGTTTTGCCGCAGTTCCCCTGTTCTTATATTCCAGATTTAGTATTTAAAAAAGCCCTGACCAGTTTTTCTGCCAAGTTTTCCTTCCGAGACCATCTGCTTGAGCAGTGGGCTTGCCTCATATTTTGCATTCTGTGTCTCAGAATACAGCGTATCCATTATAGCCAAACAGACATCCAGTCCGATAAGGTCTCCGAGTGCAAGCGGACCCATAGGATGTGCTGCGCCGAGCTGCATTGCCTTGTCAACATCCTCAGGAGATGCCACCCCAGCGTAAACAAGGTCAGCCGCTTCATTTATCATGGGAATAAGTATCTTATTCACGACAAATCCCGGTGAATCCTTTACCTCCACCGGTTCCTTGCCCATTGCTTTTGCAAGTTCAAAAACCGCATCAAAGGTTTCCTGGGAAGTCTGCTCGGCTCTGATTACCTCAACAAGCTTCATAACCGTTGCCGGATTGAAAAAGTGCATTCCGACGACTTTGTCGGACCTTTTTACGCAGGAAGCTAACTTGGTAATTGGAATGGTGGATGTATTGCTTGCAAAAATCGTATCAGGCGGGCATAGTTCGTCCAGCCTTGCAAAAAGCTCTTTTTTTATATCCTCATTTTCGGGCACCGCCTCAAGAATGAGTCCGGCATCAGATACTTCCTGTATCTCAGTGGTGAAATGAAGGTTTGACATCGTTTCTGCCTTCATTTCCGCATCTATTTTCCCCTTCGCCTCAAGCTTATCCAGAGACGCCGTTAGCTTGGCTTTGTGATTTTCTATGCTTGTCTGGGATGTGCTGAGTACATATGTTTCAAATCCGCTGCGGGCAAAGCAATGCGCAACATCAAGCCCCATTGTTCCGCCGCCGATAACAGCTATTTTTGCCATCTGTAATTCTCCTCCCGGAACCGGGTTATACTTTCTCGAAAAGCGAAGCCATACCCATTCCTCCGCCTATGCAAAGGGTTGCCAGGCCGAGTTTGGCGTCATCGCGTTTCTGCATTTCATAAAGCAGAGTTACTGCTATGCGTGCTCCGGTGCAGCCTATCGGATGTCCAAGAGAAATTGCTCCCCCGTTAACATTGACCTTTGACATGTCAAGTCCAAGATCTCTGGCTACAGCTATTGAATGAGCCGCAAAGGCCTCGTTAGCTTCAATAAGGTCAAAATCATTAATTGTTAGGCCGGTTTTTTCCATCAGCTTGCGTGTTGCAAATACCGGTCCGATACCCATGATGGCAGGATCCACACCTATCTGTGCCCAATCCTTCAAAAGCGCCATTGGCTTCAATCCGTATTTGTTTACAGCCTCTTCAGATGCAAGCACGAGAGCCGCGGCTCCGTCATTTATTCCCGATGCATTTCCCGCCGTGACTTTTCCGTCGGATTTGAAAGATGGTTTGAGCTTTGCAAGTCCTTCCAGAGAAGAATCTCCTCTGGGATATTCATCGACAGCAAAGTCAAATTCGTTTTTTCTCTGTTTTACATGAACCGGTACTATTTCATCTGAAAAACGGCCACTCTGCTGCGCTGCCTTTGCCTTCATCTGGCTTTCATAGGCAAATTCATCAAGTTCCTCTCTGCTGATGCCACGCTCCTGGCATATGTTTTCTGCCGTAATAGCCATGTGGTAGTCATTGAATGCGTCCCAGAGTCCGTCCTTAACCATTGTGTCGGTCATGGCAACATCATTTATTCTGGCGCCCCATCTGCCGCTGTCAAGGCAATATGGTGCGGCTGACATATTTTCAGCACCGCCCGCCACAACAATTTCAGCATCACCTGAGAGAATCGCTCTTGCGCCCTCAACTATTGCCTTCATGCCCGAACCGCAGACCATTCCGATAGTGGTTGCAGGTACTTCAACACCTATTCCAGCTCCGACAGCCATCTGTCGGGCAACGTTCTGTCCCAGTCCTGCAGTAAGCACGCATCCCATAAACACTTCGTCAACATTGTCTGCACTGATTTCTGCACGTTTTAGGGCTTCCTCTATTACAATTGCTCCGAGCTTAACCGCACTTATATCCTTCAGCGCCCCGCCGAATGAGCCGATAGCCGTGCGGCAGCAGTTAACAACATAAATCTTTTCCATTAAAACAGTTCCTTTTCTTTTTTGGCATACCATGTAAATATAGCCTTTCCCTGCGGAAAAAGCAATCCGAAGTCAAATAACGGGTATCTCCGGATTATTGCCAATGTCATTCTTTATGGTAAAGTTATTACCAATTTACTATCATTTGTCTCCGATGTCGTCCACCACTTCACCATATTCTATTATCTCGACATCAATGTCCTTTTCATCCGATCCATCGCCGTACTTAATAGCATCTATCTCATCTTCCTTGGCGATGATTTCATTTCTGAGTTCTTCAATAGTTTCAAAAAGCTCATCATATTCGTGACCGTGACTGTCTTTGGCATCGTTGAAATACTGTCTTCCAAGGTCTTCATAAGCTTTCTTAAGCTGTTCCTTTGCACCCGTCACATCAAGCATCAGCATGGCGCGTTTTCCATACCCGCTTATTTTTTCTACGCCTTCTTCGTATATTTCACGGGCTGACTTGCCGTCCGTATAATCTTTGACCTTCTCCACCATCTTATCCAGTGCACCTGCCAGCATATCTTTATAATCAGACATCTTTTTCTCTTCTCCTATTCTTAAATAATAACAATAATCCCACCAAGACCAGAATTAGGCTCAAAAGCTGCGAAATTCTTATGTCTCCGACATAAAGTGAATCAGTTCGAAGACCCTCAATGAAGAATCTTCCAATTCCGTACCAGACAAAATACAGCAGCAAACACTGTCCGTTATACTTTCTCTTTCCGGATTTCAGAAATCTGTTAATAAGAAGAAATCCGATAAAATTCCACAGGCTTTCATACAGGAACGTGGGATGAACATATATCGTTTTTCCTGCTGGATTTGTCAGCCCCATCCTGCAAAACACCTCAGTTTCAACTCCAAAGGCTTCCCTGTTCATAAAGTTGCCCCAGCGTCCTATTGCTTGACCGAGCATGCACGCAATAATCAGCAAATCCACCATTGCAAGAGGCTTGATATCTTTTATCTTGCACACTATTACAACCGTGAGGATTCCGGCTATTATTCCGCCATAGATGGCAAGTCCGCCTTCCCATACTGCAAATATTTCACCGGGATTATTTAGATAGTAGTCAAACTGGCAAAGAACAAAGTACAGTCTTGCTCCTATTATGGAGAAAGGAATCATCCAAATAACAGCATCATAGACATCATCCTGCTTCAGTCCAACATATTTTGCATGCCTTGTGGCATAGACAATCCCTAGAAGAAATGCCACCGCAATTATCACTCCGTAGAAATAGATGGTTTTTCCGAAGATTGTGAAGCTGGCAGGCGGATTCATTGTCAGGTTCAAAAACGGGAACGATATTATACTGTCTCTTTGAATTGTACTCATTTCACCGGTTCAATTACTGACATGGCAAGTTTTTCCTCACTGAGGTTGTTTTTAATCCAGCACATGCAGTCTTTCTTAGTTATTTTTTCAAACTCTTCCATAGTATCGAAGAAATTGTATCCTTCAAATACTCCAAAAAGAGTTGATACGCAGACTTCCTCAAAGTCTTCCATCATACGCAGTCTTCCGCCGATTGCGGACTTTTTCGTCCTCTCAAAATAGTCATCGGGGATGTCAAGGCCTTTCACTTCAGATACGAGCTCATCATAAACCTTCTGATAGTTCTGGCTTTCCCCTCCAATAATGCACGTAGCAGTACCTGCGGAATAATCCACTTCCGCATCAAAATCGCGGTTCAGCGTTCCATCAGCATAGAGTCTTGTATAAAAAGGACTTGATGGTCCAAGAAGAAGTCTTACGCTTAGTGCCGCAACCAGACGATCTTTAAAAGATCTTCCTTCGACCTTGCTTCCTATGAGAAACTGAGGTGCTGAAACAGGCATTTGGAGCACATTCTTCTTTTCGCAAGGGAACAGGCTTTCTTCGTCCCCGTAATCGGCATGCGGAATTGCTCTTTTCTCTTTTGGAAGTTCCTCATTTGCAATCTCGAATATTCTGTCCGGGTCCACATCTCCTTCAACGCACAGGCACATATTGGATGGTGCGTAGAATACCTTATGGCAATCATAAAGTGTCTTATCCGTAATTTCGGCAATACTTTCAATTGACCCTGCGACTTCATCCCTAATTGGATGATGATCATAAAGAAGTTTTAACAAACCATAATATATACGGCTTCCGGGATTATCCTGAACCATCTGTATTTCCTGTCCGATTATCCCCTGTTCTTTTTCCACAGTTTCCGCAGTAAAGTATGGAGTTGAGACAAAATGCAGCAAAAGCCTCAGGTTCTCTTCAAACAGGCTTGTACATTTGAAATAGTAGCAGGTTACACCGCTTGATGTAAACGCATTTGGGTCTGCTCCGTTTGACGAAAGCATTTCCAGTGCATTATCTCCGTTTGGAAGATCAAACATCTTGTGCTCCAAAAAATGTGCAACCCCCGCCGGTGTATGAGTTTTTTCTCCGTCAACTTCGAAGTTTCTCATGGCTCCGCCGTAATTGGTTCCGTATACTGCATAAAACGAGGAAAAGCCGGGCTTGGGAATAACCTTTATTCTCAGTCCATTATCAAGAATGCCCTCGTAGACAGTCTCACCAATATTCTTATATTCAATCTTCTGCATCATTTCTTTCATTCCTCAAAAAATACACAAGATCGCATTCTATACTGTTTGCGATTTCAACTACCTGCTCTTTGGTTACCTCATTCACAAGTTCAGACAGCTCTTCAGGTGTCCACTCGAATCCCTCAATATTATTTGAATAGTAGAAGCTTTCAAGATCATATTGACTGTCAAGAATTGCCTTAAGATCCGACATTACTCCGGCTTTTGCATAAGACAGTTCCTCATCCGTGATTTCACCCTGTTTTACAAGATCCAGCTGATGGAGTATCTCATCTTTTGCCTCTTCAAACTTGTCAAAATCCACGCCCGAATTTGCAATCAGAATACCCTTGTGATAGTCGAGCATAGAACTTGCATAGTAGCACAGTTGAAGCTTTTCACGGACATTTTTAAACAGTTTACTGGTTATTCCCGATCCATAGACAGTGTTGAAAACATATAGCGCCGCAACGTTCGGGTCCTCCATACATTCACCGAGTCTGAAGCCGATATCCAGCTTTCCCTGCGTTACGTCAAGATTCTCCTCATAGTATCTTACTTCATCCTCAAGGGCATTCATGCGTATATCCGTGCCGATATCATAGTCAATTTCACCTCTCGGAAGAGTTTCGAAAGACTCCTTCAGCATTGACTCTACAGTGCTCATGTCACTCTGGCCACAGAAGAATATTTCAGCAGGGCTGGTCTGTATAAGGCTGTGATAATGCTTGGTTAGTTTTTTGTAGTTTATTCCCTCAACATCTTCGCTTTTCCCGTATTTACCAACTGCAATGTCCTCGTAACAGCACATCTCCTCGATACATCTTTTCAGGGAATAGCTTCTTTTTTCATTTATAAAACTGTTTATGAGATTAGAAAGGTTTTCCTTCTCGCTATCAACATATTCAGGGAGGAAAAGACCCCCGCGCGTGTTTGGATGGAGAACTATATCCGCAACCAGCTCGATGACATCCGCTGTAACCGAAGAGCCCTCAGGCAGATACTTTTCCTCCGGAAATGATGCCACAAAACCAACGCCTTGAACTTCTCCTGTTCTTCTGACCACCGGCTCAATTACCGCGCCATAGAGTTCATCAAGTCTTGCACTTAATGCTTCCATATTTGGATAGGACATAGTGCCTCTTTTCAGAACGAAGGGAACAAGTGCATTGAGTGAGGCGTTTTCACGTGAAAGCTGGTTAAGAAAGTTAATGCTCAAAAATGAAGTCTTGAATTTATCGCTCTTTAGATAGTTCAGATAAACTCCATTCATTATTTCTTTTCTAATAATTTTCACTTTAGCTCACCCTTTTTAATCTGTGCCCACTTACGCGGGTACTTTCTGTCTGTTTCTTCCAACTTCTTAATAATAATTGCGCTGTGCTTTATGTCAGTGCCGGGTATAATGTATGTTTCACATCTTTCGCATTTTCCGCCAAGAAGCTTTATGGCTGCCTTGGCGTTTTCCAGTTCCTCGTCAAAATCCGGACCCTTCATTGCGATGAAGTATCCCCCCACCCTTACATATGGAAGGCAGAGTTCAGCAAGTACACTTAGTCTGGCAACGGCTCTAGATGTTGCAATATCG
>R27__coassemble_1414_pt1 | contig 11074 bp, 12 predicted proteins | sample R27__metabat2_high_PE_050 | metagenome-assembled genome bin R27 | reverse complement strand
CACATTATGGTTCAGTAGTTGGGAAACATGACGACGGAGAAGAATTTAAAAGGCAATTAAATCCAGAAATAAAATGCAATATATTAATCTAAAAAATCCCCTCTTCAGGGGATTTTTTATACACATATATCTGAAAATGAAAAGGGAAAAGCCTTTGAGAGATCTTGCGTCGCGACTTCAACTTGAAAGCCGATTTTTCCTGCAGAAAAAAGTATTGAATCATATAAAACCGCACTTTCATCAACAACTGTAACAAACTGTTTTTTCATTTCGATTGGAGAACAGCCGCCATGTATATATCCAGTCAGCGGAAGAAGGTCTTTACTCTTAATCATTTCAATAGATTTTTCTCTTACAGAAGAAGCTGCTTTTTTTAAATCAAGTTCTCGGGCGACAGGAATCATAAACACATAATTGTTGCGTGACTTACCAACCGTAACCAGAGTTTTAAAAACGCGGTCAGGATCTTTTTTTAAAACTGATGCAACCTCAATTCCTGATATAGCATCTGTGCCGGAATAATTGTACATATTGTACAGAATTCCCATAGAATCCAAACGACGCATCACATTTGTTTTTTCGTTATCTGATTTCACTATATTTACCGTTTTTCGTTCCTTCCAAAATTTCGCAGTTTATCGAAACACTTAACCTTTATTCATAAGCAGAAATATATTTCAAGAATACGTTTATACAACTGTATCTATCGGTTTTCAAAAAAGCAAACACTATTGAGTATCAAGAAATTCTAAAATCAACTCATTAATATTGATTCCCGTAAATGATTCACTTGGCCATGAATGACGTCCGTCAGGAATAAACAGATTCCAAATCTCCTTAACAGAATCGGGAGATGAATATTTAGTCAAAATTGCTTTTTTCCCTGCAGGACATGTTTCAGACAAATCAAGCGCATTTGCATTCACATAGTATTCAACTACATCTTCAATGGCCGGTGCATTTGTGTATTTCGCACTGTCATCGCTGTATTTCGGTACGGCATCATCTTTTTCCCCAGTAATTTGGAAAAATCCTATTGAACATCTGTCAGGTCTTGAATTCCAGACACTTTCAGGCATCAATCCTGCAACACTGACAGCCGCCGCAAAAACATCATTTGCTTCAGTAGCAAGCCTATGTGTCATAAAAGCTCCATTACTAAACCCAACCGCGAAAACACGATTACTATCAAAGGAATATGTTTTACATAAATAGTTTGCAAGTGCACACAAAAAACCGACATCATTATTGCCTGATTTGCCTATGCCTGAATTCCAGCCAGTAGCAGATGTAGAGTCCTCAGGAGAAGGCGCGCCAGTAACATATGCGACAGCATATCCTTTCAAATTTGCCTCTTTTTCAAATCCAGTATCCAGTCTGAAGCTTCTAGCATTACTGCCATACCCGTGTAGCATAATAACTAGAGGTGCGTCGTCAATTCTATCGGGCAAATCCAAAATATAATTATGGTTTACTCCTTCAAAACTGCAAAGATACTCGCCTTCGCCTATTTCGGTAACGTCGTCGAGAATGAAGAAACTATACTCAGAAATTTCTGTTTGGTTTGGCCTGAAGATGAAATACAGCAATAGTATTGATATTAGAATAACAACAAGAACAACAAGTACTTTTGAAGCTTTCATTCGAGTGTACGCTTTCAATAATAAAATTCCCTTAATTAGAATTCGGAAAGGCAACTCACAAGTTCAATAACTGATCAAGATTGAGTGCGCCTTTCCGAGTTAGGTAACTATAACCTATGCAAAATTCCAAATTTAAACAAAGTTAAATTTCAGCAGCTTATAGTTAGTACTTATAATTATGAGCGTCTTGCAGAACCATTTCCTTTACCTTAAGTAAACGAACCTTTGTTGCATTCTCGTTTTCTTCAAGTTTCATGGAAATGTATTTTATGTTTGTCTCCAAGTCTGGAATCATAACATACTCAAGAGCATTTACACGTCTGCGTGTTTTTTCAATTTCTTCAGCCAAAAGCTGCATCGTTTTTTCAACCTGAGCTAACTCAAGCATATCATTAAAAACACGAGACATATTATCTAATGCATCATCCAGTTCTCCGGAAGTTTGAGCAAAACCATAAGGATATATTTCAGACGGGTCATTGTTTTTAGTCTGGAATTTATACTGAGGGACATTGACGCTCATTATATTCTTATATGAGACATCAAGTTCAACATTCTGTCTGGGATACAGAAGTGCCTGTTCGAGCATCTCCGGACTCATTATCGCACTGGCAACCTGTAAGGAAGCAAATGCCTCGGTAAGTCCGTCCTCAACGCGTTGCCTAAGCTGTTTATTAACCTTGACAACATCCATAAACTGACGCATAAGTTCGTCTCTTTTATCCTTTAGCAGGCTATGTCCACGTCTGGCAGTTTTCAGCCTTCCCTTTAGACGATTCAATTCCATTCTTGTTGGACTTACAATAATATTAGCCAAAAAGAATCACCTCCAGTTTAGAATAAAACCCTTATTTTTTAGGCATATACTTCTCTATCATTTCTGGTTTTATTCGCTTAAGCTCACGAACAGGAAGAATACTTAAAAGTTCCCATCCAAGATCAAGTGTCTCCTGGATAGTTCTGTTTGTCTCATTACCCTGGCTGACATATAACTTTTCAAACTCATCTGCAAATTTAGCAAACAGTTTATCATCGTCAGACAATGCTGCCTCGCCGAGAATGGTCATCAGCTCTTTAGCATCCTTTCCGCGGGAATATGCAGCAAACAGCTGGTTCATGGTTCCAGCATGATCTTCACGTGTTTTTCCAACACCAATTCCCTTATCCTTAAGACGGCTCAGAGAAGGAAGAACATCAACAGGAGGAACAATGCCTTTACGATGGAGTTCTCGGCTGAGAATAATCTGTCCTTCAGTAATATATCCTGTAAGGTCAGGAATAGGATGCGTTTTGTCATCTTCAGGCATGGTCAGAATTGGAATCATGGTAATTGATCCGCTCTTTCCCTGACGTCTGCCGGCACGTTCATACATTGTGGCAAGGTCTGTATAAAGATATCCGGGATAACCGCGGCGTCCGGGAACTTCCTTCTTTGCCGCAGATACCTCTCTCAAAGCCTCAGCATAGTTGGTGATATCTGTAAGAATAACCAGAACCTGCATATCTTTTTCAAAAGCAAGGTACTCAGCTGCGGTAAGAGCCATACGAGGAGTAGCAATACGCTCAACAGCGGGGTCATTTGCTAGATTTGAGAAAACAACTGTTCTGTCAATAGCTCCGGTACGGCGGAAATCATTGATAAAATACTCGGATTCCTCAAATGTAATGCCTATAGCAGCAAATACAACTGCAAACGTCTCATTGTCGCCAAGAACCTTTGCCTGACGTGCAATCTGTGCTGCAAGCGCAGCGTGAGGAAGACCTGAACCTGAAAATATCGGTAGTTTTTGTCCTCTAACAAGAGTATTCAGACCATCAATTGTGGATACTCCCGTCTGAATAAACTCAGCAGGATAAGCTCTTGCCGCAGGATTCATTGGCAGGCCGTTAATATCCATCTGCTTTTCAGCAAGAATAGCAGGACCGCCGTCAATGGGATTGCCCATTCCATTGAAAACTCTGCCAAGCATATCCTCAGAAACAGCAAGCTGCTGGGGATGACCTAGAAAGCGAACTTTTGTTTCGGCAAGATTTATTCCCTGTGCTGATTCAAAGAGCTGAACAACGGCCTTGTCTCCTTCAACTTCAAGAACCTTGCAGCGGCGCACTTCACCGTTTGGAAGTTCCAATTCTCCGAGTTCATCATAGGTAACGCCCTCAACGCCATTTACAATCATAAGAGGGCTGGCAATTTCCTTTATAGTTTTATACTCTTTTATCATTGATCTTCACCTCCGGAAACAACAGATTCGATTTCCTTTTCCATTAGTTTCTGAATTTCATCGTAATCTTCCCTGAATGTATTCGGATTTGCTGTTTTAGCACGTCCGATTTTTTCACGGGCTGAAATTGCGAACAGATCATTTGCATCAACGCCTTTAGTAAGTGCATCTCGGCAAAGAGAATCATAATCAAGAACAATCTTAAGTAGTCTGTACTGCTTGTCATATGAAGAATATGCATCTTCATCTACAAATGCATTCTGCTGGAGAAAGTCTTCTCTTATCATTTTTGCAGTTTCCATTGTCAATCTGTCAGAAGGAGAAAGAGCATCCTGACCAACAAGTCTGACAATTTCCTGAAGTTCACTCTCTTCCTGAAGAATATGCATATCCTTTTCACGGTTAAGCATATATGAATCACCGAAGTTCTCTTTGTACCAAGAACTGAGAGTATCAATATATAGAGAATAAGAGGTCAGCCAGTTAATTGCCGGGAAATGTCTAGCATACGCCAAGCTGGAGTCAAGAGCCCAGAAGACCTTAACTATTCTCATTGTGGCCTGTGAAACAGGTTCAGAAATATCTCCTCCCGGAGGTGAAACGGCTCCAATGGCTGTTACAGAACCCTGTCTTGAATCGGAACCGAGACATTCCACACATCCGGCTCTTTCATAGAACTGTGCAAGTCTTGAAGCAAGGTATGCGGGATAACCTTCTTCACCAGGCATTTCCTCAAGTCTGCCTGACATCTCTCTAAGTGCTTCAGCCCAACGCGATGTAGAGTCGGCAAGAACAGCTACATCGTAACCCATATCTCTGAAATATTCGGCAATAGTGATACCTGTATAAATAGATGCTTCACGGGCTGCAACGGGCATATCGGAAGTATTGGCAATAAGAACCGTTCTCTTCATAAGAGGTTCACCGTTGCGAGGATCTTTCAGTTCAGGGAACTCCATAAGAACGTCAGTCATTTCATTGCCGCGTTCTCCGCAGCCGATATAAATAACTATATCCACATCGGACCACTTTGCCAGCTGATGCTGGACGACTGTTTTACCTGACCCAAAAGGTCCAGGAACCGCGGCAGTACCGCCTTTGGCAATCGGGAACAGCGTATCTATTATACGCTGACCGGAGTTCATCGGACGGCTGGGAACATACTTTTTCTCGTAAGGCCTTGCGATACGGACAGGCCAGCGCTGAATCATTGTAATACTGTGCTCAGCACCTTTTTCATCTTTAATAACCGCAACAACATCCTCTACAACATGTTCACCGCCGTTGATTTCAGTAACAGTTCCAGAAATACCGTATGGAACCATTATTTTATGAAGGATAGCACTTGTCTCCTGAACGGTTCCGAGTATATCTCCAGCTGCAACTTTGTCATTAAGCTTAGCTACAGGAACGAAATCCCACTTCTTTTCACGATTAAGCGCAGGTACATTTATACCACGGGTAATTGAATCACCCGCAACAGCTCGCACTTCTGGAAGAGGACGTTGAATTCCATCATAAATATTATCCAGCATACCTGGCCCTAGTTCCACAGAGAGAGGCATACCGGTAGTAAGCACTTCAGCACCAGGTCCGAGACCAGAAGTCTCTTCATATACCTGAATTGAAGCATTGTCACCAGTCATGTTAAGTATCTCACCAATAAGATGTGAACTGCCAACACGGACAACGTCCGAAACGTTAGCATCACTGAGTCCTTCAGCAACGACCAGTGGTCCGGATACTTTTGTTATTGTTCCACTCATTTACATACCTCCAACGAGTTATGGATAGATTTTAAAAGGAATTAGATTAATCGCCTAGAATATTGGTACCAACGGCACGTTCAACCGCTTCTTTTAGAGCATTGAGTCCAATACCGATGGATCCCTCACGCCCAGGAATCAAAATAATGGCAGGAGTCGGGCTGTCTTTGTATTTATCTATTTCAGAAGTTATCTCCAAAGCAAGATTCTCCTGAATATAAATAATTGCATAATTGTATTCTTCACCTGTTATTCTCTGCAAAGTGCGTCTAGCCTCTTCGGCGTTATCCACTGGATAAGTGTCAAGACCAAGCGCTTTGAATCCTATAACAGTTTCTCCGCCACCTATAACACATATTTTATACATAGCTTAAACGCAACCTTTCTCTTAACGTATTTGGAGAAATGCCAGCAAGTAAGCCTGTCAGTATCATTCTGACTGAGGTAATATTGTTTTCAACGGCTGACAAATAACCGGCAACTGCTTCTGGGCCGAATCCTCTGAGTTTGGCATCTTTAATGTATCTGTTGACTGTATTATCACATTCAAGTTCAAACTCAGTCAGTCTTCCTCCCTTGACGGCTTCCGCGCCAAGAATGGCGGCATCTTTATAATTTGTAACTGAATAAAGATTCAACGCTCCGTCACCTGAAGAAAAAGACTGCAATATCCGCTCATTAGAAATCGTTCCGCCTTCAATAAGCGCATTTTCAACGAATGAAGCGTCCTTATTCATTCTAATACATCTAACAATTGTGCGTAAATTTGCCCCGTCAATATTTAGTTTAACGTAATTAATTAAAAACTGATTGCCAAGCTCTTTAGCTATAGAGAGCATCTCAGTATAGAGAGCTTTATCCAGAATAAAATCAGCCAGTTGCGGATTGTTTGTTCTGGCCAGTATTTTTTTGGATTCAATAACAGCATTTGCCAAATCAAGTGGAATGAATCTGTAGTCATCTTCAACATATGCCTTCTTAAGCTTTTCTGAAGAAACTCTTCCAATCCCCGAAATAATATCATCGGGAGAAGATCCGATTCCCTCACCTTTTACAATACATTTTGCATTGTGATAATCGTATTTGACACGGAACAAATCCAAAACTTCCTTATGCGGAACATATTTGGATAAATCCTCAAAAATACTATTCTTATATTCATTCAAGCATGAATCTATTTCTGAACTGTCCATATCGGACATGTCGGTCCATCCAGATTCAGTCAGAATATTTGCAGCATCTCTAAAATCACCGGTTGCCAGCATTTGTTCAAATATTTCACTAGAAAGCATGTTGGCTTGACGCGCTCTGAGAACAGCTGTCAGGTACAAATAATCAGAATCATTATATTTATCTGACAAAGTAATATCTCCTTTCTTGTGAAAATAATGAAAGACTGTAAAAATTATCCGAATATCATTTCCGAAACTTTAGATTCCATATCAACACGTGCCTGCTGAAGAAGCGCATCAATTGTGCAGTTTACTTCAACGTTGTCGTGTTTAAGAATCATTCCGGTAATGTCTTTGCATTCATCAGATAATCTAAGATTTGCCTTCATCTTTTTACTTTCAAGAATAGAGTTTGCCTTATTGACAACCTGCTTGCCAATAGTCTGAGCATCTTTACTGGAAAGAATAATCTCATCATTTCCATCGGAAGAAGCCTTGGCTGCCAAATTAGCAAGAAAATCTATATATTCATCCGAAGAAAGATTTAAAATCTGATTTTTTGCATTATCAAAAGCAGACTGAACCAGATTCTGTTTTAATTTCAAAACATCATCCTTGGCTTGCATACGCGCTGAACAAAGCTCACGAATCTGATTCTGTTCAATTTCGCGTTTTCCACTCTCAAGTGTTTCATCATAAACGAGTTTTGCTTTTGCCTCATATGCTGAGAGAATCTCATCACATTTAATTACGGCTTCGTCTGCTATGTTACGGCATTCTAAGTCTGCTTCTGCGGATATTTTTTGTAAAATTTTATCAATACCGTTCATAAAGAAACCTCAATAATCAAGCACCAAGGTTAAGATTCAGTAACATAAGGAATGATGCAAGAAGAGAAAGAATTGCATAAAATTCAACAGTAATGCAGAGAATAATTCCCTTTGCCCAATCGTCAGGACGTTTGGACATAAGATTAATAGCGTTTGCAGCTACACGTCCCTGTGCAGGAGCTGAAATAGCACAGCCAGTTGCCATAGGAATGCATGCACAAGCTACTCTTAATCCGTCAACAACCGAAAGTGAAAGAGGATTAATATTTCCTCCGAACACGCCCATCTGCATCAAAGCAAAAAACCAAACGACAAGTCCATAAAGTCCCTGTGTCCCAGGTATAACCTGAAGAATAAGAACTTTACCGAAAGCACTTGGATCCTCACAAAGTAGGTCAGCACCTCTTTCACCTGCAGTTCCGCAGCCCTTTGCAGATCCGGCACAGCTTAATCCGCAAGCAAGTGATGCTCCGAGAAAACCTATAGCCAAACCGCCAAAACTCTCAAAAAATGCGCTCATAATAAATTCCTCCAAAAAATATAGAAAATAATTTTAATATTTATACAGTAAGATTTAAGTTTAACAGCATAAGAAATGAAGCAAGAAGGAACAGAATCGCATAAAACTCAACAGTTATGCAAAGTAGTATTCCTTTTCCCCATTCATTCGGTCTGTTTGCTATCAGACTGATTGCGTTAGCAGCAACTCTGCCCTGAGCAGGTCCAGCAAGAAAACAACCAATAGCTACAGGCAGACATGCGCAGGCAACTCTAAGACCGTCTGAAACAGATAAGGCAGTTGGATCAAGTCCTCCGCCAAAAACTCCCATTTGCAAAAGAGCAAAAAACCAGACAACAAGGCCAAAAAGTCCTAGCGTTCCAGGAAGTATCTGCATAATGAGGACCTTGCCAAAGGCACTAGGCATTTCACACAGAAGTCCTGCCCCGGCTTCACCGGCCATACCGCATCCTCTAGCAGAACCAGCACAGGCAAGTCCGCAGGCAAGTGCTCCGCCCAAAAAACCAATTGCGAGTCCGCCGAAGCTTTCAAAGAAAGCACTTACAACTTCCATTCAGTTCTTTTCCTCCTTTACAACATTATATTTTGTACGTATTGACAAAGGATTAAATCTTCTTCCCCCGTCTCTGTACCATTTGCCGAAGAATTCCAGAAACTGGAGTCTCAGCGTATGAACAAAGCATCCAATCAGATTGAGTCCAAAATTCAATGCATGTCCGATACAGAATACAAATATGAATAATATAGTACCGCCAACTGTTATTCCATTCTTATTACCAAGGCCGCCAAGCTGATTAAAAACACTGGCTATAACAGAACCGGCCAGCATAAGAGCCATAAGTCTTGAATATGACAGAAAATCACCGAGATAACCGGTCGCGCCATTGTAGACAGCACCTACTATTCCAGTAAGCTTTCCCAATCCCTTACCGGTTATTAGCTGTCCAAGGATCATCATGCCTACGCCGATCCAAAGAACAATCGTACCTTTTTTCAAGAGCATCAGCCCGAGTCCTGCAAGTATTACCCACCAGCAGAAATCATTTAGAATAGCATCAACCCACTGACCGTCCCTAATCTTCAGATACATACCTAAAAGAACACCAACGAACAAGTGAATTGCACCAAGGCAAATAGCAAGAATTAGAACATATAGCGGATTATTACCGGAAAGCAAATCAAGAGGAAGATCAATAGCGACTCCTGCAACATTTATCGTGCCAAGATGAGGTACAATGCTCCATTCCTGACCGAACCAGGAACCGATTTGACTGACGACATCCCCGAAGAATCCACCGGTTAAGAAACCGATAATCGTAGTTGTAATGCCGCATTCAATAAGCAGCCCGGCCATATTTTTCATAGTGCCGCGAGGCTTGGCTTTATAAGTGAATATCAGGCCAGCCGCAAGCAGAATAAGACCGTATGCCATGTCCGCAAACATGATTCCGAAGAACAAGGCAAAAAACGGAGCAATGAACGGGTTCGGGTCAAGTCCGTTATATGCCGGAAGAGAATACATTTCAGTAACCATATTAAATGGCTTGGTGAGCTTATTGTTTTTAAGCTTTACGGGAACCTCTTCAGGATGTTCAGGATCGGGATCTTCTATCTCATAAGCACAATCGTACTTGTTAAGAACGCTCTCAAGCTTATCAACATCCGGGGCAGTAACCCAACCGCTGAAAACAAAAGCGCTTTCTGTATCCATCAGTTTTGATGCATTTTCTTCCTGAGCAATTTTTGTGTCAAGAATGTCGGCACAGAGCTGAAGATCATCTCTTTTATCTCCAAGCGAGGTAATCGTTTCAACAAGAGATTCCTTATTTGAAATACACGCATCAAGTTTATTGTTGCAATCGTCAATTGCAGATGAAGCTGATCCGCTGAAATTGTCTAAAGCGGCATTTGACCAGCCATATAATTTTAATACGGAAATCGCTTCATCGTACTTTTCCTTGACGACAACAAGAATTAGGTATTTTGAATTATCATCCTGAGATACTTCAAATAATTCCGCCTCATCAACCTCGGAAGCAAGTGCGTCAGTAATAACGCTTATATCCGCAGTTGCCGGCAATGCACCGTAGATTACGCTGCATGTATCCGTCTCGCGAATATTCAACGGATAATCAAAGTCTTTCCAAGGAGCAAGGGTTTCGAGATTGACTCTGATTTTATTCTCTTCAGAAACACTTTTTCTAATCTGTTCATCAAGGTCAAGTATTTCATCAGCAATTTTCAGACTTGAACTTATGCTGCTTTCATCCAGAAGTTTATCCAGTTCAATTTCCGGTAAAGGCGTCAGCAAACCGCCTTTGGAAGGCGAATATTTGTCAAGTTTCTTTAAAGAGTTGATTATCTTGGTACGTTCAGATTTATGCAGTATCAAATCCGCACTCTCGAGAGTATCGTGATTCAACGACTGAAAATCCGGATTGTTCATATCCGGATTTGTAATCTCAACACAACCGAGCAACATCAAATCCTTTAGGATATCCTTCTGCTGAGAACGAACGCCTATGAGTCGCAGCTTTTTCATTGCTACAATGCTCATTTAAACATTCACAATCCTTTCTATGATGCATTTTGTCGCCGATTCGATTCGGCCCTCAGCATGTGTGCTGATTTCCTTTTTTACTTTCTCAGCGTTTTCAAATATTTTATTTTTTTCGCTGCATGTCATCTCATAATACTCTTTTTCGATTTCAACAAGCTTTGATGCAGCGTCAACTTTGGCTTGGGCTAATACAGATGATGCACTTTTCTCAGCTTCGGCTATTGATTTCTTTGCATCAGCAACTGCCTGATTTATTAATTCGTACGCCTTCTCTTCAGCTTGTTTTACTACTTCGATAGGATTCTGTGACATATAGAATTTTTACCCCCCTATTCTGAAGAATAAATAGATTATAAAATAT
>R27__coassemble_1364_pt1 | contig 11430 bp, 10 predicted proteins | sample R27__metabat2_high_PE_050 | metagenome-assembled genome bin R27 | reverse complement strand
TTTCCGGGTATGAAAAAAGAGACCGTAGCAATTTTTCATTTTGCTACAGCCTCTTGCTGTTTGTTCTAATATGTAGTGTCATCCTATGAAGATATGCTTTTGACTTTAATCTTATCTTTCCCTATGAGCATGGCCAAGGCAACAAGTATTATATCCCGGCAGAATACCAGAATCAGACCTTTAAGAGTAATCATATCCAAGTACATGAAATCAAATGCGAAAATCACTGCCATCAGAATAGACAGGGGAATCAGAAGCTTCTTTCTTTCTCCCCTTGCGGCATAGAATAGCATTGCCAGCATAGTCACCAGCTCCGCGATAGCGTTGAGAATGTCAACAGCTGGTGCAAAGTACCACACTGCAATCTCCGCGAACATAAGGAAACAAATATTTGCGAGGAAAGTAACATCAACGCTCAGGCCGCTTCTGTCCTTGCCTTTTTTTCTTCTATAGATTGCGAGGATAATATGTAGTATCATCTCCGCTACAAAAACACTCGCCACTGCTATGCAGATTTTAATTAAAGCTGAAAGTGAGAGATTAAATACGTTTATGTTTTCTATCTGTGTTATCGTTGACATGGGTAGCTTGACAGGGCGACCGCTGGATGTTTCAACTCTATTGTTGTCAATGGTTATTCTGCCTTCTCCGTCATCACTGAAAATAATCAGATCACTTCCGGCATCAACATGCTGAACCGTACTTAATAACACCTCAGGCTGAACACTGGTTAGCGTATGGCGCACTGCAATTATTTCGTCGTATTCATTATACTTGGGCGAAAAAGTAACCGTATACGGTCTGTCAAGAGGAATATACATTACGACCTGCAGACCGTTTCTTGTGTATGATATATAGACGTCATTCTTTCCGTAGCCCTCACACGCATTGTCGGCCTCTCCGTCAGTGCGAATAGTCTGAACAAGACCATGGCTTGAGTAAATATGCACATCTGCCGATGTGTTGACTGTCAGCTCAATAAAATTGTCATTATCTGAATATAGTTCTCTGCCGTCATCCACTGACATTATCCATGACGCATATGTCGTAACGGTATGGTCAACCATCATGTTGGATCCGATTTTGGCCCCTTTGAGCCATTTGCCGTTTTCAATCTGGGCTGTATTTCCGTACAATACGTATTTTGCAATTGCCTTGTCAATAAACTCAGCAAAGCCCTTCAGCTCTTCTATCTGCTCATCTGTTTCCGCCTCGAAATTGTCAACAAGCTGTTTGAGAATCACTTTGCGGTCAAGGGTATCACTGTCCCTTATAACAGAAATAAGAGTTTCCTGAAGCTTTTGCTCATATTCTTCAGATGTCGGCATCAGTTCAAATATATAATCAAATATTACTCTGTAATCGCTGTATAGTTCCGGATTGTTTCTGAATTCTACTCCCTCGATTGCGTTATATGCCTTATATGCCCTGAAGGCATAATCACTGTCGCATTCTTGTGAAGGAAGATATAAATCTACTCCGTACCTCTCATATCCCCAGTCGGGAAGAGGAACTTTTGGGACGACATCATCCTTGCTCATTATATTGAATATGTTTTTGTAATCGCCCTTTACTCTGGTTGTTCTTGGAGTACCGAAGGTGTAGGCAAAAACCTCTGAGAACAATCCAGAATCCGTCATATCCGCCGCGACAATGTTTGAAACAGCACCGGCTCGGCTCTGGCCAGTAACCCAAAGTCTTATTTCGCCGCTGATGCTGTTTTTTTCTATATAGTCTCTGATTCTACCGCAGACTATCTGAGCCGCCTCGTTAAATCCGACTGCCCGCTCCTCATTTCCGACCTTGAAGTTTGAAGCCCATTCCTTGCCGTAATCGCCTCCGCAGACTCCGACTGCTATGAGCGTGAAATCATCAATCTTTTTACTCCCCATGCAGTTTGCTATTGAATCCGTGGTCGGGAGTGTTTCATAAGGAGTCGTATCTATGTTGGAGAATCCCGCTTTTCTCAGATAGTTTCCCGCATCTGTTTCTGTCCCTACCCTGAATGATGCAACAGTCAGTCCCATCGACGCCTTAGCAAGGTTATGACTATATACATTGCAGTCCGTCTTGAAATAGTCATCAGAGTACGGGAAATCGATAGAATAGCTGTTTTTGTCAACCGTAGTGAAATTAACTGTAATAGTCTGAACATTGTCCGCCGATGCTCCAACAGAAAAAGCGGAAATCATCAGTGCAGAAACTAAAACCAGTATTAATAATCTCTTTATCCTTTTCATATCTTTGATTATATCCTATATAGTACAATAATTGCAAACACGCGAACAAGTAAGTGCAAATTAATAATACTTATTGTATAATGTGAAAAAACGAAAAAGGGACTGATTCTATGGAAACTTTAACACTCGGAAAAACTGGTCTTGTTGTGACAAAGCCCGCCATGGGCTGTCTCCCTGTCCAGCGCTGCAGCACTGAAGATGCAGTTGAAATACTTCAGTCAGCCTATGACGGAGGTATCCGCTATTTTGATACCGCACACGGCTATACAGACAGCGAAGAAAAAATAGGTCTTGCCCTTGCGGATGTCAGAGATAAGATTGTTATTTCAACAAAGAGCCACGGCAAGACAAAAGATGTTATCCTTCAGGAAATAGAAACCAGTCTAAAAAGAATGAAAACCGACTACATAGATCTTTTCCAGTTCCACCAGCTTGAACTGATGCCTGATCCGGATGACCCGGATGGATTCTATGCAGGAGCCGTTGAGGCAAAACGACGTGGCTGGATTAATCACATTGGTTTTTCCGCACACAGAATCGATGTTGCGGAAAAGCTCGTTGATACGGGGCTATTTGAAACCTGTCAGTTTCCTTTCAGCTACATTTCCGATGATAGGGATCTGGCTCTTGCCGACAGGTGCAAACGTGCCGGCATGGGGTTTATCGCAATGAAGGGCCTGGCCGGCGGACTTCTTACAAATGCAAAAGCCTGTCACGCCTTTATGAAAAGCTATGACAACGTCGTTCCCATCTGGGGTATTCAGCGCATGGAGGAACTCAGCCAATGGCTTGCCCTTGCCGAAGAAAATCCCTCTCTTGATGATGAAATGCTTGCACTTATCCAAAAGGACAAGAGTGAGCTCGCCACGTCATTCTGCAGAAGCTGCGGATACTGCATGCCGTGTACTGTCGGAATTGAAATCAGAAACTGCGCAAGAATGAACATGCTCATCCGTCGTTCGCCCTGGAAGCCGTACATGTCTGATGAGTGGTATGCAAAAATGCAGAAAATCAATGACTGCATTGAGTGCGGAAGCTGTGTAAGCAAATGCCCGTACGGACTTGATACGCCCTCACTTCTGAAATACATGCTTGAAGATTACAACACTTTCTATGAAGAGCATAAGCATCTTATTGATTCCTAATACGCTATAAATAAATGGCTCTGCGCCGTAAGACGCAGAGCCATTTTCCATAATAAGAATCAAATCTTGATATCTATTCTCTTTATCAGGATTGATGCCACAAGACCAGTCACTATTCCGGCTATGACACCTGAAAGCACAAGGAACGGTGCATAGTATCGAATAATATCCGTCTCAAGAACAATACATGCCATCCCTATCTGCCCCATGTTGTGGAGCACGCCTCCGGCAACAGAAACCGAGATATAGGAAAGTGACTTGCACTTTTTAAGAAGAACCATTCCTATGAAACTGACCACCGCACCCGCAAGCGAATACCAGAGAGTCATGATGTTTCCGAAAAGCAGAGAAACCAGAAACACGCGGATAAGCGATATGGCCGCCGCCTCTTTCGGGCCGAGTCTGTACAGAGCAAAGATTACCACAATATTGGCAAGCCCGACCTTAACACCCGGTATTGCAACAAAAGCCGGTATCTGGCTCTCCACAAAAGAAAGGATCATTGCCAGTGCAATGCACATTGCCAGAAGCGCTATTTTTTTTGCCGAAAGCTTGCTTTTCATCCTACAAGTACATCATATTCCGGTTCCCCGGCTCCTTCTATCCTTACATTCAGATGGTTTGGAAGACATGTAATGCTCTGTCCCGTTTTGCTGATTCTGCCCATTTTGACACACAATTTGTCAGGGCAGTTAGCTTCTTCAAGGTAAGCCTCTCCGTTTTCAATCACCAGAATATTGCTACCGCCGTTAAGCGAATATCTTCCATCTTTGTCAAGTGGATATTCGGCAACCTCCTGCCCGTCAACAGTCACTATTGCGACCGCGCCTTTTTCTCCGTTCGCAAATACAAGAAAAAGTATTCCGGCCAGGATAAGCATTGCCAATATAAAGAGAATGTCTGCCTTTTTCACTTCTGCCTTACTTGAATGCGCAAAGAGCCATGCAAATCAGAAAAACAGCAGCAATTCTTACAGGGAGAGCCTTTATCTTGCGTGCATTGAGTGCCGCAACGGCTACGCAGAATGCAACTGCGAGAAGTTCGAATGTAACTATGTTACCCGCACTGTAGACCGCAGCTGATGCAGCAAATGCGGCAGCGCAAAGTGCATACTCTTCCTTCTTTGCAAGAATCATTCCTAGTGCCGCAACAGTTGCAATTACAGGAATTGTTGCAAATGCAAATGAGGAAAGCTTACTGAATCCGAATGCTACTAATCCAGTTATCACGGTAACTGCGAGGAGTGATAAAAAGCTTTTTGAATCCATTGCCTTTGACGGGGCAAGCAGAACCGAAATACCCAGAAGCGCATACATGAATATTACTGTTGACAGAGATTTGTAAAGCGAAGGTGCAAAGGCATGAATCAGCATGCATGCTGCTGCCGCAACACCAGCAATGATGATAATAAGTGTCAGATTATTCTTTTTCACTGCGCAACACCTCCTATTAATGAAAATGCCTCAAAGACATCATTAGCCGCAGTAGCAACTGCATCGGAGCTCATCGTTGCTCCCGAAATAAGTGCAATGTCATCGCTGAATGTATCAGCTGTCTGTCCGATAAAGCCTTCCTTGTATGAATCCTTGTCCAGTGTGTAGGAAGAGAAATACTCACCATGGAGTATAAAATTGGGGGCAGTCATTTTTGCTATTGCTCCGTTTTCATCAATAAGGAAGAAGACGGGCATTACTTCATTTGCATATGCATACGGGCTTGTTCCGAATCCGTAATATGTTGCGTCCGGAGTTGTAACCACAAATGCGGATGTTACGCTGTTGAAAAGTCCCTCAAGAGGAATCTCTTCCGCAACAGCACCCTCTCCGGCGAGAGTCTCTATGCGGCTCTTATCACTGCCGGCAGTATTTTCAAATGTCAAGGCTGCGAGGTCATCGCAAAGAGCGAGATTAACTTCGTTTCCTTCGGCATCAAATGTCTTGTAATCACCATTGATATTGACTATCTGGAGATAACTTGCTCCGTCGCCTTCAATTATTGCTGCGGCACCGGTTCCGTTGCTTGCCTTCATAAGCTGTTCCGTTGAGTCATCGGTAAGCTGAAGTATTCCGGATGCGTTTGCCATTCCCGGGAATACCTGCGGGAGCATCTCCGTGAATATCTGAGAATCACTCTTGACGCCCGCTGTAATCATTCCGTTTGCCGCCATATACTCGAGAGCCTCGGATACTGCGTTTCTGATAGCTGAAGATGAGAAAGTTGCGCCAGAAACAAGGTCTACACCTGCAAGCGCGCTGTCTTTTTCATTGAAGGATGCAATGAACTCGTCAGTCACATCTTTTGTATCCTGATAGTCCGTAATCTGCAGACCAGTAATTTTACCGTCTGAGGAGACACCGAGTGCAAGTTCTATCGGATTTCCGGTGTATCCCTTGTCTGTGCTGAGTTTAAGAGAATAGCCTAGTCCGGTATTCTCCTGGTATATTCCTACAACTGATTCGGGAAGATCGGCAAGTTCCATTTCGGTAAGTCCGGATGCGCCCGGAAGGACTTCGGCGAGAGGTCCCATAAGGGATGCCGATGCGTTTTCTGCAATAACAGGTGCAGTAAAGTTATTAAGGAAAAACAATCCTGCTATAACAAGTACAAATGCCAGTATTGGTGCAATAATCTTCTTCATTTTTTGCCACCTCCAAGCACAGGATTCTTTGTTACCTTTTCAATAAACGGAACCAGAAGGTTCATGACAATTATTGAGAATGAAACACCCTCGGGGTAGTTCAGCCACTGTCTGATGATGAATGTGATAATTCCGCATCCGAGTGCGAAAACCACTTTACCCTTGTTTGTAATCGGCGTAGTGACATAGTCGGTTGCCATGAATATTGCTCCGAGGAAAAGTCCGCCGGAAAGAATTGCATAGACCGCTGTTGTGAAACTGCCTGAAAATACAAGCGTGAGAATAAATACAGTACCGATGAAGGTGCAAGGAACATACCATTTAATCACGTCTCTAACAACAAGATAGATTCCTCCGAGAACAAGAGCAACTATACATGTTTCGCCGATTGCTCCTCCGTGAAGTCCCAGAAGCATCTGTCCCATAGTGGGAAGCTGAGCACCGGACTTAATCATGTCAAGTGGTGTTGCCGATGTTAGTGCATCAACGCCACCGAATGTCGGAGCCGCTCCGCCGGCCACTGAGGCAAACACGAGAATCATGAACACTCTGCCGCCTATTGCCGGGTTAACAATATTCTTTCCAAGTCCTCCGAAAAGGCACTTTACTATTACAATAGCAAATGCTGTGCCTACAGCAGCCTGCCAGAGTTCAACGTTTGTTGAAAGATTCAGTGCCAGAAGAAGTCCTGTCACGAATGAACTGCCATCCTTTATGGTAAGTCCACGTTTTGTTGCGAGGCTGAAAACCAGTTCGCATACAATAGCTGTCGCTACACACACCAGAACGAGAAGAGCAGCCTTGGTTCCAAAAAGCACAATTGCTGCTATGGTTGCGGGAACAAGTGCAAGGATAACATCCAGCATTATTCTCCCGGTATCATTCTTGGAGTGTATATGCGGTGCTGCGGAAGATAATAGGTTTGCCATTATTTCTTACCTCCTTCAGCTGCAGTTTCATTAGCCTTGGCAGCTTCTGCCGCCGCTTTTCTGTCCGCCTTGACTTTCTTCACAAAGCGTTTTGCCTTTCCGTTCGTATCGGCAAGAGGTCTGTGTGCCGGGCAGATAAATGAACAGCATCCGCATTCAATGCACTGTCCGACCTGTGCCTTTTCAAGCACATCAAATCTCTCGTTTTCATCTTCTATATCCATTGCTGAAATAAAGTCTGTCGGGTTGAGTCCTATAGGACATACCGAAACGCACTTTCCGCAGTGGAGACATGGCGAAGGCTCTGTTGCCTTGCTGTCTTTTTCGTCAAGCATAACGAGGGCGTTGGTTGCCTTAATAACAACATCATCAAGGCTGTTGGCACATTTGCCCATCATTGGTCCGCCGTAAAGTATCTTTCCGGGTTCTGCCTTGAATCCGCCGATTTTGTCCATGATGTAGGAAATGGAAGTGCCGATTGGAATTGTTACGTTCTGCGGGTTCTTTACCGCTGAACCGTCAATTGTAATAGTCTTTGAGACAAGGGGCATTCCGGTATTCATAAACTCTGCGAGTTTTGCCAGCGAGCTCACGTTGATTATTATAGCGCCGACTGCTGCAAGTCTCATTCCTTCAGTAACAACCTTTCCGGTTGCATTGTAAAGGAGAACCTGCTTTGCACCCTGCGGATATGTGCTCTTGAGAGACTTTACCTTTACCTTCGGATTGTCTTTAAATGTCTCCGTAAGAATGCTGATTGCCTCTGGCTTGTTTTCTTCGATTCCGATAACATACTCATCGGCAGAAATGAACTTGTCCAGATATTCTATTCCGTCTTTTACGAGGTCACTGTGCTCGACCATCATACGGTCGTCGCTCGTAATGAATGGTTCACACTCAGCTCCATTTACAAGAACAGTCTCTATATGGGTTGTGCGGCATACGTCAAATTTTGACCATACCGGGAATGCCGCTCCGCCGAGACCGACTATTCCGGATTCCTTCAGTGCGCCGAGAAACTCATCAAGGTTTTCACATTTTCTCGGAACAACGGATTCATGGACATCCATCTTTCCGTCGCTCTTGATTCTTATTGCCTGGCAGGTCTTGCCGGCTGTCGTCTTGTAGTCTTCAATTCCGGTTACAACACCTGAAATAGTTGCATGTACAGGGGATGAAACTTTTCCGTCTTCCTGCGCAATAAGCTGGCCTATCTTGACATTGTCCCCCTCTTTCACGACGGGTATGGCCGGAGCCCCCGCATGCATAGAAAGAGGAATCAGAACCTCCTCTGGAGGGTCAAGCAAGACAGACTGCTTTCCTGCCGTGCTTTTATAGTGCGGCAAGTGCAGATTTGAAATGCTCTTCTTCATTAGCTTTTATTCTCCTCTATAATCTCTCCCAATTGGGAAGTTGTTGACATTGTTCCGTTGGGATATACCCACAGGACCTGTGCGTCCATTTTCTGGGCAAGTTCCCGTCCTTCGTTTTCGTCCATGCAGAAAAGTGCCGTTGAAAGGGCATCTGCTGTTCCTGAATCAGGACATATTACCGTGACGGAAGCGAAGTGTTGTGAAGGATACAGGGTATCCTTATCTATTATATGATGGTATTTAACTCCGTCAACTGTGAAGTATCTTTCGTACACTCCACTCGTGACGCAGCTGGTATCGGAAATCATTACCGTTGCGCAGTAATTTCCGTTCGGATCTGCAGGATCTTTAATTGCTGTTTTCCATCCGGTGCCATCCGGTCTTGTTCCGACAATGCAGATATTTCCTCCGACATTCAGAACATATCCATTGGCATCTTCCTGCCTTAAGTATTCTGCAGCCTTTTGTGTTGCATATCCTTTTGCAAAAGCACCTACGTCTATTGATGCCTTTTCATCACTTATATACGCCGTATTTCCTTCAAGAATCAGGAGTTCTATGCCTGTATGCTCTGCTGCGTCCTGCAACTGTTCATCCGTTGGGATATAGCTCCCGTCTTCTCGTGCATCATGCCACAGTGAAAGAACACTGCCCATCATCACGTTCATCTCGCCGTTTGTTTCATAATATAGTTCTTTGGCACGAACCAGAAATTCAAATAGTCTTTCGTCAACTTCAACAGGTTCCTTGCCGGCATTGAGATTTAACGTGCACAGATTGTTTATACCCTCATATTCATGGTAAATATCAAACAGCTGATGGTATTCTTTCAAAATATGTGCGCAATCGGCAGAGAGGCTTTCAAACCTCTCTGCCGAGTCGTTTGCGTATGAATAAACATAGGTCACCGTGTCAAAGAAGGTATAGTAGACCATACCCTTCGGCTCGGATACAACTTCTGTCTCTTCCTCATGAGCACTTGCACAAGCCGAGAGCAAAAATACTAATGCTGTCAGTAAGCACAATGCTCTCTTTTTCATTATGCCAGACTAATTACTTTGCGTTGTTGGCTGCCTTAGCGATAACTGCTCCCATTCCGGTGATAGACATTGTGCAGGAAGCAAGGAGAGTTTCATCTGTTGCAACGTTATGTCCTTCTTCGTTGACGACTGTGTCAATTGCAAGGACTTCATCAGCTGTCTTGCCTACGCAGTAGTTAGAGAATGCTGCGCTCTGTGCATCCCACTCAGCAATTGCATTGCCGTACGCTACCATGTTGTAGTTGTCACCAAGTTCACGCTTTGTGCCCTTGAATGTAACATCACCAACTGTACCATCTTTGGTGTAAGCAATTTTCGGCTGGATTGCATCATTTACACATGCAAGGATTTTTCCGTCTTCGCCGACAACTGCTGCGCCGAATTCAGTGTACATGTTGCATGAACCAGCTTCATCATCTGTTGCCTCAGTGGATTCTGCTGCTGTTGAGTTGCAAGCTACGCCGAGCTTGAAGGAGTCTGCTGAGAATTCAACTGCCCATTCATCATTGCATGCCTTTACGACAGCATCTATGAATGCGCCAATAGAGATAGAGCATGTTGCATAGAGGGTTTCATCAGTTGTAACCTGATGGCCTTCTTCGTTAACTACAGTCTCCATTCCGGCAATGTCAGCGCCGGTCTTGCCAATGCAGTACTGGGCAAATGCAGCTGCCTGCTCGAACCATTCGTATGTGCATCCGCTGAACTTGACCATGTTGTAGTCAAAACCGAGTTCAGTCTTTGACTTGAATTCCTTGGCTGTGTCTACAGTGCCTTCGGATACATCCATCTTGTTCTGTGCGCAGTCAATAGCGCAAGCAACAATAACGCCGTTTGCATCAACAACAACTGCTGCGACTGTAGCATCAACCTGAGCATTGCTTTCAGCTGTGCTGTCTGTGGAAACGTTAACGCCCATTCCAAGCTTATAGGTTGCAGGAGCTGCTTCTTCTGCAGGAGCTGCTGCCTCTGCGGGTGCTGCCTCTGCAGGTGCTGCTTCTGCGGGTGCTGCTGCTTCAGTTGCTGCAGGAGCTGCAGTCTTGCCGCAGGCGCAAAGTGCAAATACCATGCAAAGTGCAAGGACAAGTGCAAAAACTTTTTTCATTTTGTTTTCCTCCATTTATTATTTGGCAGCTTAGATTATACCTTATTGTTATTTTTGACAACTAAATTCTACATATATTTATATTGTTTTAACGAACTATTCACATTTTCTATGCTCTGGTCATAAAGTTACATATATTTGAACGAAAAAATAGTCATTTTTGACAAAAAAAACCAAAAAGTTGAAGAAATGCCATGAATTGCTTCCTCATTTTATATTGAGTCTGCAATGCGAGTATGATAATATAATAACAATGTAATTTAATTTTTATTAGGAGGACATGGCATGTCAAATACATACCCCAAGAAGGCGAACATACTAAGGTTTGCCACCAAGGTCAGCCTTGAGAGCATGACCTACACCGGAGTCGGGTATAACGATCCGGAGTATAAGATTTTGGCCAATATCATGGATGATGATATGGTTGATGTCGCAATGCATCTCAAGCTTGATACTCCCCGCAGCTTAGAAGATATTGCAAAAAGGAGCGGCAAGAGCACTGAAGATACTCAGAAGCAGCTTGACAAGCTTGTCACAGCAGGAATTGTCCGCGGATACACCATGGAAGATGGTGGCCTCGGCTACAGCTATCCGATTTGGGTCCCGGGCATCATGGAAGGTGTTCTTTCCAACAAGGAAAATGTTGAAAAGTATCCCGTAATCGCAGAAAGCTTTGAAGAATACACACGCCGCCGTCTTGAGGTGCTGGTACCATTCCTCAGCAGAGGTATGGCATTCATGCGTGTAATGCCTGTACAGAGCGCAATTGAAAACAACAGCTTTGCTGCTGACTTTGATCAGATAAGCACACTTATCGATAAATCAACCGCACTTTCCGTCGGCCCCTGCTCATGCCGCCGTTCAAGAAGACTCATGGGTGAAGGCTGCGGACACCTTGAAGATGATATGTGCATTTACCTCAACGATAATGCAAGGAACTTCATCAAGTCCGGTGCACAC
>R27__coassemble_1325_pt1 | contig 11697 bp, 11 predicted proteins | sample R27__metabat2_high_PE_050 | metagenome-assembled genome bin R27 | reverse complement strand
GAGCAGTTTCTCGAGCCCAGCGGGCGTACGGGAATTGTTCTTACATAGCTCGATGGAACAGCAAGGGAGGCATAGTGTATTCAATTGCCAACAAGCTAAAACTCCCAGTTAAGTTTGTGGGTGTTGGTGAGGGAATAGATGACTTGATTCCCTTTGAAGCAGATGCGTTTTCGGAGGCTCTTTTTAAGTGAAATTTGTAGTAGCAACAAATAATGCTCACAAATACACTGAATTTTGTGAGATGCTCGAAAAAATTGGCGTTGAACTCGTAATGCAGAAAGATGCCGGCTGCAATTTTGAAGTCGATGAAACCGGCTCAACGTTTGAAGAAAACGCATATCTAAAGGCTGCAGCTGTGACGAATGCAACCGGAATGCCTGCAATTGCGGATGATTCAGGATTATGTGTTGATGCTTTAGACGGAGCTCCGGGTCTTTACAGTGCCAGATATGGACCGGGACATGGCGCAAGCGACAAGGACAAATACATGTATCTTCTTTCAAAAATGGAAGGTGTTGAAGACAGAACAGCAAAATTCGTATCCTGTATCTGCTGCACTTTCCCAAATGGTGATGTTATTACTTCACGTGGTGAACTACATGGAAGAATACTTGAACAGCCTGTCGGAAACGGAGGATTTGGATATGATCCCGTTTTCTGGGCAGATGAATCTGACAAGCCAAATGGTCTCTTCACGGTTGAAGAGAAGAATGCTATTTCCCACAGGGGACGAGCAATAAGACAATTTTTGCCGAAATTAGAGGATTATTTAAGGAATGACAAGTAAGGAAAGAGCTATACTTAGGGGCATGGCATCAACTATGGATACTGCGCTTCAGATAGGAAAAGACGGAATAACTGATAAAGTCGTGGCAAGTGCCAACGAATACTTTTCCACACATGAACTAATCAAATGTAAGGTTTTAGACAACAGTCTGCTGACTTCCAGAGAAGCATGTGACGAGTTGAGTGAAAAAACAGACGCAGAGCAGATTCAGGTTATCGGATCAAAGTTTGTTCTGTACAAAAAGCTAGAAGATAAAAAATGAAGATTGCTATTTTTGAGGACAGTTTTGACCCTCCCTTGTTGAGCGACGCAAGAGCGGCAGAGGAACTATCACATATAGCTGACAAGGTTTTGATAATCCCGGATAACAGAACATCCGGTGCAGATAAGTTAAAATTATGCATAATAGCTTTTTCTGATATTGAAAACGCGGAGGTTTCGGATATTGAAATCGGACGTGAAGGGAAATGCTATATTGCGGAAACATTGGATATTCTAAAGGGAAACTATCCGAATGCAAATTTTTTGATTGCATCGTGGAAAGACGAGAACATCCATGAATGGTTTAGAATAGACTATGTAATGCAAAACAGCGAAATACTTGTTGTTGACCGAGACGATAACGAGGAAAGATATTCAGACGTAAGGGAAAAACTTCCTATGAGACTTTGCTCAGATCTGGTCAAAGATGAAGTATATGAGGAAATAATTAAAAACAATTATTATGAAGCACAGCCGGATCTTTCCTGGCTGCGCGAAAAGGCAATAGACTATCTTGATGAATCAAGGATAGCCCATGTCGCTGGCTGTGAACAGGAAGCGGTTAAACTCGCTCAATTCTGGGGTGAAGACGAGGACAAGGCCGCTACGGCAGCGATTCTGCATGACATTACAAAAAGATGCTCATATGAAGAACAGCTTCAGATGGTTAAGGAATTTTGCATCGAATGCGATGAAGAGGAACTGAAAATACCAAAACTTCTGCATGCCAGAACTGGAGCATATATTGCAAAAAAAGAATTCGGCGTAAGTGATGAAATATATGATGCCATTAGATATCACACAACCGGAAGGCCGGATATGACACTGCTTGAAAAGATAATTTATCTTGCGGATTATATAGAGCCAAACCGAACATTCGAAGGTGTTGAAAAACTCAGACAACTTGCGTATGAAGATATAAACAAGTGTATGGCACTGGGACTTGAAATGAGCCTTGACGAAATCAGGGAGAAAGGCCAGAATCCATATAAAGATACGAAAGAGGCATTTGAATACTATGCTGAAACCAAATGAAATAGCCAAAATAGCCGCAGAGGCATTGGAAAACAAAAAGGCACAGGATATTAAGGTGCTGAAGACTGCCGAGCAGACGGTGCTTGCTGACTATTTTGTCATATGCAACGGCACGTCATCGACTCATATTAAGGCCCTTGTTAATGAAGTTGACAAAAAACTCAGTGAGGCAGGGGAACCGCCTGTGAGACGTGAGGGACTCAGGTCTGATATCTGGGTTCTTATGGATTTCGGATCTGTGATTGTTCATATATTCACAGACGATGCCAGAAAGTTCTACAATCTTGAACGACTCTGGAGTGACAGCGAAGAGGTAGACTACTCATCCCTTTGATGCCCCGGATACGGGGCTGCCGACAAAAATATTATTAATTTTAGAGGTAAATATGAAATACGATTTTACAGCCATAGAGAAAAAATGGCAGGCAATTTGGGAAGAGAAAAAGCCTTATGCTGCAGTTACTGGTGATCCGAGACCGAAGTTCTACGGACTTATAGAGTTTCCGTATCCTTCGGGTGCAGGACTTCATGTCGGACATCCGCGCCCGTTTACAGCTATGGATGTTATTACCAGAAAAAAGAGAATGGACGGATACAATGTAATATTCCCTATAGGATATGACGCATTTGGACTCCCTACCGAGAACTACGCAATTAAGAATCACATTCATCCGAGGATAGTTACTCATGACAATATTGAGAACTTCACCAGACAGCTCAAAATGCTCGGATACGGATTTGACTGGGACAGAGTTGTTAACACATCTGACCCGGATTACTATAAGTGGACCCAGTGGATATTCCTTCAGCTGTATAAAATGGGACTCGCCTACAAGGCAACAATGTCTGTAAACTGGTGTACATCTTGCAAGGTTGTCCTTGCAAATGAAGAGGTTGTGGAAGGAGTATGCGAACGCTGCGGTGCTCCTGTTATTAGAAAAGAGAAGAGCCAGTGGATGCTTGCTATAACAAAGTATGCACAGCGTCTCATCGATGATCTGGATGATGTTGACTTTATTGAACGTGTAAAGACTCAGCAGAAAAACTGGATTGGCAGATCCACAGGTGCTCAGGTGACTTTCGGTACTACAGCTGGAGATGACCTTGTTGTCTTTACAACCAGACCGGATACGCTGTTCGGTGCTACATATATGGTTCTTGCTCCTGAGCATCCCTTCGTTAAAAAATGGAAGGATAGAATAGCAAATTATTCTGAAGTTGAGAAATATGTTGCTGATGCCGCAAAAAAGAGCGACTTCGAAAGAGGAGAACTTAACAAGGATAAGACCGGTGTTTTGCTCGAAGGTGTAAAAGCCATAAACCCTGTAAATAACGAAGAGATTCCGATTTTTATTGCAGACTATGTACTTATTACTTATGGTACCGGAGCTATTATGGCTGTTCCGGCACACGATGAACGTGACTGGGACTTTGCAAAGAAGTTTAGTCTTCCGATAATTGAAGTTGTTTCAGGTGGTGAAAAGAGCGTTCAGGAAGAAGTGTTCACATCGAAGGATGATGATGCAATTCTTGTAAATTCCGATTTTCTGAACGGCCTTACCGTAAAGCAGGCTATTCCGGTTATGATTAACTGGCTTAGCGAGAGAAAAATCGGTGAAGAGAAAGTCAATTACAAACTTCGTGACTGGGTATTCTCCCGTCAGAGATACTGGGGTGAACCTATTCCAATGGTCAACTGTGACAAATGCGGCTGGGTTCCGCTTCCCGAAGATCAGCTTCCTCTTGTACTTCCTGACGTTGAGAGCTATGAACCTACGGATGACGGCGAGTCACCTCTTGCCAAAATGACCGACTGGGTTAATACTACGTGCCCGAAGTGCGGTCAGCCTGCGAAGAGAGAAACTGATACAATGCCCAACTGGGCAGGTTCCAGCTGGTACTGGCTTAGATATATGGATCCTGATAACAAAGAATCCTTCTGCTCCAGCGAAGCCGAAAATTACTGGGGACCGGTCGACTGGTACAACGGAGGCATGGAGCATACGACTCTCCACCTGTTGTATTCAAGATTCTGGCATAAATGCCTCTATGATCTCGGCCTCGTACATACAAAGGAGCCATATGCAAAAAGGACCTCACACGGCATGATTCTCGGACAGAATCCCCATTATGTCGGAAATGTTGAAACAGAGGAAGAAAAGAAGGCTCTTATTGAAAAATACGGAAACCAGGCACTCCGCGCATCAGTCAAGATGTCAAAGAGTTTGGGGAATGTTGTTAATCCCGATGATGTTGTCAATGCATATGGCGCTGATACAATGCGTCTGTACATAATGTTTATCGGAGATTTTGAGAAGACAGCTACATGGTCTGACGATGCAGTCAAGGGTGCAAAGAGATTCCTTGACCGTTGCTGGAACCTGATGGATCGCTGCAGTGAAGATGAAGGCATTTCCGAGAAGAATATGGCGATTGTCAACAAGACAATAAAGAAAGTCGGCTCGGACATTGAAAATCTAAAGATGAATACGGCCATCGCAGCCCTCATGGCTATGGTAAACGATTTCTATACCAATGGCCTTTCCAAAGGAGATCTTGAACAGCTTCTTCTCCTGCTAAGCCCATTTACACCGCATATGGTCGAAGAAATGTGGGAGCTTGAAGGATTTGCAGCCAAATACGGCAAGATGGCAATGGAGATGCCTTGGCCTGAGTACGACGAATCAAAGTGCGTAGATGCGACGGTTGAAATGGCGGTTCAGGTTAATGGAAAGCTTCGCTCAACAATCAATGTACCGGTTGATTCTAGCGACGAGGACGTTTTAAATGCTGCTTATGCAGATACAAAGATACAGAAGTACCTTGAAGGAATGCAGATAGTTAAAACTATTGTCGTAAAGGGTAGAATTGTTAATCTTATATTAAAACCGGCGAACTGATGGTTGTATTATGAGGCAAGTTGTTTATTGACATTTCTTGTTGATTTGATATAATACTTACGCTTAAAAAAGAGCTAAATATGCCCTAATGAGGGGAGTGAAAATAGATGGCAGAGATATACGTTAAGGAAGGCGAGTCTTTGGACAACGCTCTAAAACGTTTCAAGCGCAGCTGTGCAAAGTCAGGTGTTCTTGCTGATCTCCGTAAAAAGGAGTATTACCAGAGCCCCTCTGTAAAACGCCGCAAGAAGAGCGAAGCAGCACGCAAGAATAAAAACAAGAGATATTATTAATCGGGAAAAGGTCTCAACAATAATGTTGAGACCTTTTTTGTACAAATATGACAAATACAATGTTGACATTTCTAGAGCATTAAATAGAATTAAATGTGTAGTGCATCAGCATTAAAGACTTAAACCATACAAGGAGTATTTCAATGAATAATGGCGACATAGACAGAAAGCTTCCGCTTGTTATTTCACGTGAGATGAAATCGTCTCCAGCCGCATCTCATGTATGGAAGTGGAGAGTAATCAACGAATACCCTGAAAACCTAAAAGAAGCCGCAAGAGCTTATGCCATGGGCGAGGCAATTCCAAATGTTGAATATAACGGCGTAACTTTAGAATTCATTACAGAAAACGCACATTTGGACTTTTTCAATTCTCTTGAATTATTATATATTATATCCTCTGATCCTGAGTCCGGATTTGAAATATTCGATAGCTGTGTTTTAAGCGTAAGATAATCAGGAGTAAAATCAATGGGGATTTTTAGTAACCTTTTTTTCGATTTCTCTGTCCGTGACAACACTGCACTGAATGAAGATGAAAGGGCAGAGCTATACAATAGTTTTGCCTATAAGAACTGGAATAGGCTAACCATCGACGAGAAAAGGGATTGCATGCAGCGCTTGGAAAATGACTTTGCTGCACAGCAGGGTAGACCTCCTGTCAGAATTATACTTGACGACAAGCTGGAAAAAGGCAAGTTTGGTGGGTATAATCCTGACGAAAATGTTATGCGTATTAATAAGGATTTTATTGAGTACGGGACTTTTTTGCCCAATGGTGGTAAGGCCCGTATAGATGCTAATATGCAGATTTTTGACACAATAGCGCATGAAGGCTTTCATGCATATCAGTTTTATGCGCTTCAACACCCGGAAATACATGAGGACAAGAATCAGCTTACTGAGTGGGCAAAAAATGTCGGAAGATACTATGAAGAAGATGATGATTATTATATTCAGCCGATGGAAAAAGATGCATGGGCATTCGGATTTGATGCTACCATGTCAGCGTTTGATTCTATAGAGCAGACAAATGGAGAAGAACCGGGAAGATATAAGTATGAAGACGAATGTACGGAATGCTTGTTTGACGAGGCAATTAAAAGAAACCCCGGACTTGATAAAATAATAGATCAGCAAATGACTGAAGCGTGTGAAAAACGCGGAATAATTTACGATTACAATGACCCAAATATAGCTCCAACGTTCGTTGAGGACAAAGATGCTTATCTGGACAGCTTTAAAGAAAAAGAAGCCCGAGACGAAACAGAGTCAATTACAGCAGATAATTCAGAAATAGGACAGATTGATGAACAGCCGGAAGCAACTGAATCCGGGGAAAATACTGACCAAACTGAAACTGATGATATACAGTATAATGAGGCAAATGAACTGGCTGATGACAGAAATCAGGAAGAGACTTATCAGGAAGATTATGAGACCGAACAACACTTAGGCAATCAGGAGGATTTGCCAGGCGAAGATAATGATTTGAGTACCGAAGTCCCTGAAGAGGAAAATGATGAAATCGAGTATCTTGACTTGGGAGAAGAAACTTTGCCAGTTGAAGAAGATGCAGTTAACTCTGAAGTTCAGGAACAGACAGATGAGGAAATTGAGTATCTGGATTTGAGCGGAGAGGATTTTTCCGAAGCAGATAATTTTTCCAATACTGAACTTAAGGAACAGACAGATGAAGAAATTGAGTATCTGAGTTTTGATGAGGCATCAGATCTTGTACAAAACGAAGAGACGCCATCCTTAAAATCGGAAAGTATTGATGATGCTTCAGAACTTGTTATGGAGAGCGATGACAGCATTTCTCAAACAACTACTGAAGAGGCTGACGAACTGACGGAGGATACGGAAGCGCTTAGACAGGCTAATATGATTGATGACTCCAGTGAACTGGTAGATAGTGCACCATCTGAAAGTTACGACAGTAATTTATGCGATAATACTGACTCTCAGGATTATTCGGCTGATGAATCTGAAGATGAATCAAATACATACTCTTACTGAAAGCGGGGGTGAAAGTAATAGACGGTTATAATTCAATTAATACCAAGCGTCAGAATGTAGTTTTCGGTGACACCCTTTTAAACACATGCACGTATAATGATCCGTATGCCAAATTCCAGCTTGTAGGTACATCTGAATACGGGGAAAGAATGTTTATTCCAGTCGGGGAAAAACTCCTTTCACGCCATATGCTGCTTCTTGGCGGAATCGGTACCGGAAAGTCAAATGCCTTTAATCACATAATCAGAAGCGTCAGACAGTCTATAAGTACGGATGATGTCATTATCATTTTTGATACAAAAGGTGACTACTATAACGAGTTCTATGTTCCGGGTGATATCGTAATCAGCAACGATGAAAGAGCTACAGGCGGATACGGTGCGGATTACTGGAACATCTTTGAAGAGGTTACCATTGATGATAGAGTTGAAGACAATATACTCGAGATATCAAAAAGCTTATTTTCGGAGAAGATAGAAAGTTCATCGCAGCCGTTTTTCCCTAATGCGGCGAAGGATTTGTTTTCTGCAATGATGCTTCATCTTGTACGCTCAGATAAATTTGCGGATAAGCGGAATAACCAGTCGCTCAGATCATATTTCAATACGCTTACACCGGATATAATGAAGCAGATTCTTGAGCAGCATGACGACCTCAAGGCAATGAAGTCGTATATTGATGATGTGAAGTCAGGTCAAACTCTCGGAGTAATGTCTGAACTTCAGCAGGCTGTAAGAGAGGTTTTTACAGGAAACTTCAAGAATAACGGCACTTTGTCAATGAGAAAGATAGTCAAAAACAAAGGCGCCAAAGTAGTCTTCATTGAATATGATTTGAGCCTTGGCGCGGTACTGACTCCTATTTACAAGCTTCTAATTGATTTGGCTATTAAGGAGGCTCTTTGCCGCCATACAAACGAAGGAAACGTGTACTTCTTTATTGATGAGTTCAGGCTCGTTCCTCATCTTGATCATATTGATGATGGAGTAAATTTCGGCAGAAGCTTAGGCGCAAAATTCACCATTGGAATACAGAACATAGACCAGATGATGGCAGCATATGGAGAATACAGAGCCAAAAGTATACTGTCGGGATTTGGAACAACATTTGCGTTTAAAGTTAATGACGCTGAATCCAGAATGTATATTAAAAATATGTTCGGAACAAACACGAAGCTTCAAACTTATATGTCAACTGTCCAGAACCGCGGCATTTCCGAGCAGCTTACAGAGAGCTGTGTTGTTGAAGATTCTGATATAAACAACCTTTCTGTCGGGGAGGCAATTGTCAGAATTTATGAAGGAAGTCCGTTTAAATTCAAATTTAATTTATATCAAAAATACTAGGAGGAAAAACAAATGGCATTTTGCACAGAGTGCGGCGCACAGATTTCTGATTCTGCCACATTGTGTCCACATTGCGGAGCAGTTCAAATTGACTACTATACGCAGTCAAACACAAATGCTTCTGGTAATACTACTCAGAATTACCAACAGCAGCCAAACTACTATCAGAACCAGGGTTACAGCGCATCAGGCAATCAAAACGGGCAGCCCCAGTATGGTTCTCCCTATGGCCAGTACGGCAACAATATGGGGGGCAATTCTTCCGCATATAACGGAAATACACAGGGATATTCAAGGAACAATGAAACACCGAGCTTCGTGCTGGCAGATGGTGAACAGATAGTAAAAAGATACAGGTGCTGCGAATCAAAAAGGCTATTCAAGCCTTCTTGCCAGGGGTATCTATATGTGACAAATAAGAGAGTAATCTTTTCCGGATATGGAAAAGAAAACAATTTTATACCTGGAGTTAATCCATTAAACAGCAGAGTATGCAACGAGGTTCTTCTCAGCTCAGTATCCGGTATGAAAACTTCATATGGAACAAACGTCAGTTTTGCTCTTGTATTATTTGGAATACTGTTCTTCATCGGAGGATTTGTCCTTTTGCTTAACAGATATATGCCGTCGGATTTAAAAACTCTGGGCTTTCTGATTGTGGTAATTGGAGGATTAATGCTGTACCTCTCCAGAAGGAAAAATTTCCAGCTTAAAATCTTTTCAAATGCTGCGAATGGTTCTCCGATTAATGTCGGAGAAGGGGCTATTTCAGTAAAGGGGAATAGTGCAATTTTCACATTAAACAGTTTGCCTACCGAGGAAACTGACCGCATGATTAACGAACTAGGCGCACTAGTTCAGGATTTGCAGACAAAAGGCGATTATGCTATTGAGAAATGGCAGAAATGAACTAATATAAAAGAAAAAGATTCAGGGAGAAGCTTTGCTTCTCCCTGAAAAACTATTTAAGAGTTAATAACTTACAGAAGTCCGCCTATTTGAACAAATATTGTTGCAAAAACAAGTGAAACGACGGTCATGAGCTTAATCAGAATATTTAGTGACGGACCGGATGTATCTTTAAACGGGTCGCCTACTGTGTCACCTACGACAGCAGCCTTGTGCGCATCAGAACCCTTTCCGCCATGTTCGCCTTCTTCAATAAATTTTTTGGCGTTATCCCAGGCACCGCCGGAGTTTGACATGTAGATGGCAAGCAGAACACCCGTGACAAGTGCGCCGGCAAGAAGTCCGCCAAGTGCGGCAGGTCCTAAAATGATACCGACTGCGATAGGAACAACAACAGCCATAAGTCCGGGCATTATCATCTCACGAAGAGCGGCTTTTGTGGAAATGGAAACGCATGATGCGTAATCAGGTTTACCTTTGCCTTCCATGATACCGGGGATCTCACGGAACTGACGTCTTACTTCCTCAATCATGCTCTGCGCGGCCTTTGATACTGAATCCATTGTCATTGCTGAGAATGAGAAGGGAAGCATACCACCGATGAGAAGTCCGACGACAACGTTCGGCGTGTGAATATCAATAGAAGAAAGGTTGACAGATTCGGCATAGGATACAAAAAGAGCCAAAGCAGTAAGTGCTGCCGAGCCAATGGCAAATCCCTTACCCATGGCAGCAGTGGTGTTTCCTACGGCATCAAGCTTATCGGTGATTTCTCTGACTTTGTGATCTAGTCCGCTCATCTCGGCAATACCGCCGGAGTTGTCAGCTATAGGACCATAAGCATCAACTGCAACCGTGATACCAGTTGTAGAGAGCATTCCGACAGCTGCAAGTGCGATACCATAAAGATCGCCGGTTACACTATAGGAAATAATAATACCAAAGCATATTAGAATGATTGGAACTGCAGTAGAACGCATACCGACGGCAATGCCGGAGATGATTGTGGTTGCAGAACCGGTTTCAGACTGCGATGCAATCTTTTTAACACTGCTGTAATCACCTGATGTATAAATCTCAGTGCAGATACCAATAACGAGTCCGGTGATAATTCCGGCGATAATTGCAATTGCATAGTAGTAACTGCCATCAAAAAGCAGTACAGAGAATACGATTGAACCAACTGCAACTATGGCCGCAGAAACATATGAACCCATCTTCAAAGCCTTGTGAGGATTTGAGTTGTCTTTTCCTCTGACAAAGAAGGTTGCAATGATTGAAGCGAAAATACCAACTGCGCAGATTACAAGAGGGTAGAGCGCACCGGATGATTCCTTACCACGCTGCAGCAGGCCAAGAGTGATAGCTGATACTATGGCACCAACATACGACTCAAACAAATCGGCACCCATTCCGGCAACGTCACCGACGTTGTCACCTACATTATCTGCAATAACAGCCGGGTTTCTAGGATCGTCCTCGGGAATACCTGCTTCAACTTTACCAACAAGGTCTGCACCTACGTCAGCAGCTTTTGTGTAGATACCGCCGCCAACACGTGCAAATAAGGCTATTGAAGAGGCACCAAGTGAAAATCCAAACAGAATATCGGATCTTTTAAAAATAAGGTAAATAACACTGCAGCCGAGAAGACCGAGGCCTACAACGCTCATTCCCATAACAGAGCCGCCGGAGAATGCAACGCTGAGAGCTTTGTTCATTCCTCCTTTTTGGGCTGCGGCTGCTGTTCTAACGTTGGCTTTGGTGGCAACCTTCATGCCGAAGAAACCGGCAAGAATGGAACACAATGCCCCACAAATAAAACAAACAGCTGTAAGCCGGCTGATAAAACATCCAACTAAAAGAAATATCACCACAATAAATATAGCCAGAATCTTATACTCGGATATAAGGAAAGCGTCTGCGCCCTGGGCTATAGATGCGGCGATTTCTTGCATTTTTTCATTTCCGGGATCCTGTTTTGATACAAAGTATGCCTTATATGCGGCGAAAATAAGAGCACACAATGCCAAAACAGGAGTAATAATTAATAGTAGTTTTTCCATGAGTAATACTCCTTTTGTTTGTTTGCTAGTCAATATTAACAAAAAGACGGTAAAAATACAAGTTTACATAACCTAATTT
>R27__coassemble_1251_pt1 | contig 12241 bp, 10 predicted proteins | sample R27__metabat2_high_PE_050 | metagenome-assembled genome bin R27 | reverse complement strand
ATGTGGGAGACTGAAAAGTGATTATAGATATTCTAGAAACATCGTTTATAATAACTTCCCTTGGCCAACGCCATCTTCTGAACAGAAAGCAGAAATCGAAAGAACTGCACAAGGAATTCTTGATGCAAGAGCTTTATATCCGGACTCATCGCTTGCTGATCTTTATGATCCGATTACAATGCCTATTGAACTTAAAAAAGCGCATCAGGAAAACGATAAAGCTGTAATGAAGGCATACGGTCTTGATATAAAGAACACATCTGAAGCTGATTGTGTTGCACATCTTATGATGATGTATCAGGAACTTACAAAGGGAGAATGAAGAATAAGGAAGATCTATGGCCATAATAAACAAAAGCAAGGTTTGCGATTTAATAGCAAAATATAATGACAATTTTAATCTCTTCAACGACTCTACTCATGAGGAGTATTTCAAGTGGAGAGCTGTAAAGAAATTTCAGGACGTATGGTTCCGTGAAGGTGCCATGGAAGAACCCTTTGCAGAAATGCTAAAGGCGGCTCTTAGCGAAAGTTCTGTTTTAATTGATAACAGCAGCACGCATCCGTCAAACGGTGCAATCAAGCTGGCTGAGAGACATTCTGAAGAAGTAAAGAATCTGTTTTGCAATGTGCTGTTTGCAGATACCGGAGACGATCTAGGAAAACGACAGGAGAATGTTGAACGATTCATGTTTCAGATGGAAGAACTGCGGAAGAAAGAGTTCCCGGAAAGCTGGAAATATAAGCAGGATGACAGGCATGCAGCAATAACATATCTGACGCTGTATGCACCGGATGAAAATTATATCTATAAGTACAGCGTGGCGGAAGCTTTTGCGGATTATGTTGAATTCGGGTTGGAACTCGGTTCTGGGGCGGACTTCAGTCTGAACAATTACTATATAATGTGCGATAAAGTAGTGGAGATTTTGCATGAGGAATTTCCTGGACTGATTGAACGCCACAGAAACTTTGTGGATGACAGCTGCGATGAGGACAAGAATTCTCATATGCTGGCATTTGATATTATTTACTGTGCAAGTGCGTACAACATGATCGAAGTCGGATCTCGCAAAAGCAGGAAGGCTGCTATTGAAGCGTATAACATTGCACAGCTGGCGGAGAAAGAACGTGAAGAAAGAGAACGTAAGATTCTGGAATTAGAGGATCGCAGAATAATCCTGCAGCGTGAAATTAATGAAATAGGAGAAATCTCATTAGAAGGTGTCAGCGTTTCTTCAGCAAAGTATGGAAACGGCATTATTGTAAAACAGGATGAAGAACATCGCAGTAAAGTTACTGTTGAATTTCCAGACAAAACTCTAAATTTCAAGATTGATAAAAAATTTTCCGCGCGACCTGTATTTGAAGACGATGCTGAAATTGTAGAAGTATTTTCCAGATACAATCAGGCATACGATGAAATAAAGAAAATCGACAAACAGTTATCCGAAAAGAAGATATGAAATGATAAATAGAATACAGCATATTTCTATCTGAAGAAGTGACATTGGAGGAGATGTCAATATGGATGTAAAATGCAATTTCAATGGTGTATCAGAACGCGATATGGATACGCTCTTTTTGGAGGCCTTTGCTACGGACAAAGGTTTTGCAGAATTATTTTTGAATAAGACAAATATAGATAGAGGATCTTATTTTGTTGAAAAAGTGGAATTGTCTAAGACCGATGCAGAGCTGGGCGAGTCGGATATTACAGTTTATTTGAACCGGGATGGTCACAGGTACACACTCCTGATTGAAGATAAAATCAACGCAATTGCGATGCCGGAACAACATAAACGATATGTTGAACGAGGAGAGAAAGGCATTGCGGACAATGAATATGACGAATACAGAATATTTATTGTGTGCCCTAAAAAATATTACACCGGAAATGACGAAGCTAAAAAGTATGAGCATGTTGTGTTTTATGAGGAGTGCCTAGAGTATTTTGAGTCAAAAAATGACGATACTGCAAAGGTAAGAGTGCAGCAGATAGAACAAGCGGTTTCAAAATCGAAGAGCGGATCTAATGTTACAATAAATCATGATGCGAATGCATTCCTGAAGGAATACATTAAGTATCAGAAGGAAAAATATCCTGAACTGGAACTGAGAACAAAAGACACGGCTAATGGATATTGGGTAGAGTATAAGACAACGTATGTTAATGGAGCTATTTTTCATAAAACTGATATGGGCGTTGTCGACCTGACTTTTTACCATATGGGAAATGAAATGAGTACCATGAAAATGATAGAACTGTGGCTTCGGGAGCATGGAACAACAAACATCACCGCAGAAAAAACATCGGGGTCTGCGTCACTTAGAATAGCAGTTCCGGTAATCAATATAAAGGAGCTATTTTCTGAGTGTGATAAAGACGACTTGAAAACATGTTTTGATGCGATTGCTCAGCTGCATAAACTTTCATTGTTTATAGGTAATTTGCAAAGGGTTGTTGAGTAATCAACACCGAGAATTTTACAAGGAGAATTATGATTAGCAAAGAATATTTCAAAGGATACAACTACAAAAAACACGCAAAACTGTGTCTGGGAATTTATGGTGCACTTTTTGTTTTTGATATGACAGTATCATATCTTGTGCTGAAGAAAGCTTTTGCGAAGATGGAAGAGGAAGGGAGCCTGACATGACAGATGCAATAAACAATATGATAGAAAGAAGAAGTATAAGAAAATACAAGCCTGAGAAGATTAAAAAAGAGGAGCTTGACCAGATTCTTGAAGCAGGACTTTGGGCACCAAGCGGAAGAGGAATGCAGGCACCGATTCTTATAGCAATTCAGGATAAGGAGGCGCGGGATAAAGTTGCAAAGCTTAATGCTGCAGTTATGGGATCAGATGCAGATCCTTTCTACGGAGCTCCAACGGTAATCGTCGTGCTGGCAGCAAGAGACAGAATCACGGCAGTAGAAGACGGATCGGCCTGCCTTTGCAATATGGTTAATGCGGCGCATTCAATAGGCATTGATTCCTGCTGGATTCACAGAGCAAAAGAAGTGTTTGATTCAGAAGAGGGGAAAGCACTTCTGAGAGAATGGGGTGTTGAGGGCGACTATATCGGAGTTGGAAACTGCATACTTGGATACAGAGACTGCGAATACCCTGCGGCACCCGAAAGAAAAGAAGGAAGAGTTTTCAGAGTATAACCTATTGGGAAAAAGTTTATTTAACGTATATTCAACGGAACTAAAATCTGCGCAAAGGCAGGTGACAAACGATTGTTATAAACAGTTGTGAGGAAAGCATAGACATTGTATTTGATCGATTTAATAAACCTGATTTTGAAGAAAAAATTATGGAATGCTTTTCCAATGTGGAAAATGTAAACACAATCAAGCCATGTGATTCGCAGGAAAAACATGGACTTCAGTTTGCAGATAATGCATGTAGTGTAGTGAGATTGCATAAGTCAGGAATGGATTCGAATAATCTTTTTAGGATAATTAGTGATATTGTAATAGAAGTATAATTGACACTACTTGCTATGCGTGATATATTATTGTTACTTAAAGGAGTGGCCTGGCCGCCGGTTTCAGGTGGTCTGTACGGTAAACGTGGGACCATTTCTTTTTTTTGAGACGGTGAAAAAGTCTGTAAATTCGTAACAAGATATCCTTCTATGGTAAAAATCAAAGCAATCATAGGAGTCTATTTTTATAGTACAATTAACATATAAAGTGGTATGAAATTTTAATTTTACGTCGTCCCGGCTTGCGCTAGTGCCGGCGATGGAAACTGAAAAAATATATATCCCTGCTGACAATTTCTGGTAAATGTTGCTAAATTTCCACAATACCCGTGGATCGGCAACATTTTTACTTTTGGGAGTTTCCTGACTGGCCTATTTTGGCCTGGATGTTGACGTTTTCCCTCTGCCAGGCTGAAATCGTCAACGTTTTAAAAATAAACGTTGCAGAATGTTGCGAAGACAGGGAAAATTGTCAACAAACAGCCCTGAGAACAGCTCCGACCCCCAAGTCCGAAACAGAAAACTTTTGGGTTGAAACTTCGGCTTGCTGTTCCTTCAGCAAAAGATGAACGTTAATCAACGTAAATGCGCGTCTTTACGGCAATGGTTTCAGCACATGAAACGGCTGCTTTTTTGGCCATATATTTCTTTCCCGTTTTGAATTGATGAATTCTGTGCGTTAGTGTAAAATTTATTTATACAAATCTAAATTAAAAGGAGAGTGCTTTTTGATTAAAAGGACAAGAATGGATGTGGTTTGCTAGCCAAGGGAGGCTGGCAAGCTAATACGCCTCCCAGGTTTATGTCTAATTTCAAGGAGGAAAATAAAATGAAAAACGACTACACAATTCGTTTAGAGAAGGAAGAGGATTACCGCGAGGCAGAAAATCTTGTTAGAGAGAGTTTCTGGAATGTTTATCGTCCGGGATGTCTTGAACACTATGTTCTGAAGTGCCTGAGGGATGATAAGGATTTTGTGGGTGAACTTGATTTTGTGATGGAAAAGGATGGCAGAATCATCGGTCAGAACGTTTTCGTCAGAACAGTTATCAATGCTGACGATGGAAGACCAGTTCCCATTATGACCATGGGACCAATCTGTATCGCGCCGGAACTTAAACGTCAGGGATATGGAAAGATTCTGCTGGATTACTCACTTGAGAAAGCCACAGAACTTGGCTGCGGAGCAGTATGCTTTGAAGGAAATATCGATTTTTATGGTAAAAGTGGTTTCACATATGCCAGCGAATACGGAATCCGTTATCATGGATTGCCGGAGGGAGAGGATGCGTCATTCTTTCTATGCAAAGAACTGATACCGGGTTATCTCGATGAAATATCCGGGGAGTATTCAACTCCACAAGGATACTTCGTCTGTGACAGGAATCCTGATGACTTTGCGGCGTATGAAGCTACATTCCCGGAAAAAGAGAAACTTGTTCTCCCGGGACAGCTGATCTAAACATGTGAACGAATGCCCCGGGTCTTACAGCAGACCCGGGGCATTTGACTTTTGTATTATTGTAAAATTTTACTGTTTGCCGAATGAATTAATCAGCCGGTCTGTCTGATTTTGCGGGCGAGTTGAAGCATAAGCCAAAGCTCATCCTTGGACATTTCACTAAGTATTCCCGTAAGTTCACGCATCATATAGATATCCGTGTTGATTGGCTTTTGAGTATAGTTCTCAAGGAGAGATATACATCTGGTCATATCCAGTTTCCCATGAGTTTCTGTTACGGTTGGACGGTGTTTCTTTCGATACTGAGCAGGCGTCATATCATACCACTCGCTGAAGCATTTATTGAAATAGGGAAGAGAGGAGAATCCGGAATTCTCACTGACCTGTGTAAGGGTGAGGGAAGGAGTCTGCATAAGCTTGGCAGCAAATTCCACCCGAACATAGTTAATCAGTTCCTGCAGTGTGAGACCGCAGGTTTCCTTTACCAGATGGGAGATATATGAGGGACTGAACCCTACAGCGTCTGCAATGATTTCAAGGGAAAGTTTTTCGCTGTAATTGTCATATATATAGCGAAATATGTTGTAAACGGTTTCCATGGATTTAGAAGGCATGGAATCATCAAGAACTTTGTATCGGTGCTGCTCAAAGCGAAAAGCCTGAAAATGTTCCACAAGAACGCTAATCAGTTTATCCAGTTTCTGACGTACGATAGTGTCATCATGGGGCTTCAGAAGAGTCAGATTCATAAGATCAGACATGGTGGTTTTCAGGTTTGCCATTTTGTTTTCCAGTCGCTGACGAATTTCTTCAGGCTCATCTCCAATGTATTCACAGGCAAAAATCATGTAATCGATGTTGGGATAAACGGTTTCAAACCCCGTTATGTCGATGTACATATTAATCATTACAATGTCTTCAGAAGAATCACAGATGTAATGCAGGTCTTCAGTATCAACAATCAGAAGTTCCCCTTCGTTAATTTCGTATTCCTGATGAAACAGTTTATATTTTACCGTTCCCTGAAGAACAAAAACAATCTCCAGTTCTTCATGGTAGTGGGGCGGTTCACTTTTAACGTTGGTAAACTCAATATGAAAAGGCAGGTTGCTGTATCTGCCTACATGTTTTGATAAAAGCATGATAGAACTCCATTGGGTAATAAAAGCAATATTACTATAAATATATTATATATTGCTTTTTTTAATATATCAATGCGCTGTTTTTGGAGCTGAAGTCAAGGAATACCACAGAAAACTCATATATCTCGGCGGAATGTGAATTTTAATGGCACGCAAAATCCAATATAATTTTTTCATGTTAAAGAAATTATAGTTGGAAAGGATAAAGGTTATGAAAAAAATACTAATTCTGGGAACAGGTGCACAAGGTACCACCGTGGCAAAGCTGCTTGATAAGGATACGAATGTAGGTGAACTTATTCTTGCGGATGTAGATGCAAAAGCAGTAGAGTCCCTTGCAGGACAGCTTACAAAAGCAAAGGGTGTGATTGTAAACGCCGGCAGTGTTGATTCTATTGTAGAAGTAGCAGAAGGCGTTGATCTGATTATTAACGCACTTCCAATGGCATTCGGACAGAATGTGCTTGAAGCAGCATTGAAGGTTAAAACCAACTATCAGGATTTTGCACCTCCTACAACAATATGCGAGGAATACTCTGATGGTATGGAAATACTGTATAATGATTACGGCAGGAGATTCAGGGAAATCGGAAAGCTGGCAGTACTGGGAACAGGTTCTGCTCCCGGAGTAACAACCGTTGCGGCAAGAATTGCTGTGGAGCCGCTGGATACATGTGATACGATTCTGACATTTGTGTGGGAAGGAACCGAGGTTGCAAGATTCCAGCCATTCTGGTGGTCGCCTGTAGGTGCTCTTGATGACATGTGCACTGTATTATATAACTACGTAGACGGAGAACTGATTGATGCTGAGCCGTTTGGTGATCCGGTTTACAGACAGTACAGCTATATGCCTGAGAAAATCAGATTCGTGGATCATGATCATGAGGAACAGATTTTCATTGCGTTTAACGCAGATACTCATTTCAAGGGCTGTAGAAATTCACGGTTCAAGTATGGCGGTGTTGGAATTGAATTTGCAGAGCCTCTGTACAGAGCAGGTCTTCTGTCAAAGGAGTCGGAGATTATCAATGGCAAAGAGGTTATTCCATACGATGTTATTCTGGCACACATTCCGCCTGCACCAAAGTATCCTGAAGAAATCAAGGCAATGATAGATGAAGGCGTTGTCTGCGACAACGGATGCATAGTAGTTGAGGCATACGGCAAGAAGAATGGTGTGGATACTCTGGTGGAAGTACATGTCAGTGCCATGGGACTGGTTGAAGCATATGAAAAGATGCAGTTGACGGCAGAAATGGCAGTGACAGGACAGGGGGGATTCACATATGCGAGAATGTTTGCGGCTGATAAGTTTGAGCAGACAGGGTTGATAACAACTGACATGCTTTCCTACTCTGAAATTGAAACATTCAAAGAATATGCTAAAGATGTCAGCATCACATTTGACGTAATTGAAAAAACCCTATGATATAATTAAGCGGAAGGAGGAAATTCAATGGCGGATAAAGAAATAAGAATAGGCGCCAGCGAGGTGGAAACAAGGAAGATGGGCGTCTTCTCCGTAGTGGGTATGTTCTACGCTATCTGCTGCGCAGGTGCATTCGGAGTTGAAGAAATGATCCCGGAATGCGGACCGGGAATGACTATTGCTCTTCTGATCGGGCTTCCAATCGTATGGGGACTTCCTTACAGCTACATCATTGCTGAAATGGGAGCAGCCAGACCTGTTGAAGGGGGCACAATGATATGGATCAAGGAGGCACTGGGAGAATACTGGTTCTCTATCTGTGTTTTCGTTGAAGCCGTATGGACCCTTGTATGTAACACAGTATACATTGTGCTGGCAGTAAGTTATCTAGGCAAGCTGGTTGAGCTTACTCAGGTTGAGGCCTTTGCAATCAAGGCAGGGCTGATACTGCTGTTTTTCGTGATTAATGTCATTGGTCTTAAGGAAGTGGGTTTTGTATCTACGGCTCTTTCCATACTGATAATGATTGCCTTTGCGGCAGTTGCGGTAGTGGGATTTATGAACTGGAGTCAGAATCCATTTGAACCGTTCGTTCCTGCCGATGTTGAAATTTTCGAAGGCCTCGGAACAGGACTGGCAATCGGAATCTGGATGTATTCGGGATTTGACGAACTCTCGGTATTCGGCGGGGAAATAGAAAATTCACACAAGATTATTCCAAAGGCTCTGCTGATTGTAATTCCTCTTATGTGCCTGACATATATTCTTCCAACCATGGGAGGTCTGGCATCCATCGGACAGTGGGAAGACTGGACAACAGAAATTGACGGCGTTGGATATTCAGAAGTTCTTCTGGATTTCGCAGGACCTGTGGCCGCAGGAATATTCCTGATAATCGCTATTCTGGGGCAGCTGGCAATATTTAATGTATGTCTTGCAACAGGATCCAGAACACTTCTGATTCTGGCAGATTCCAATCTTGCACCGAAGGGACTCGCAAGACTTACAAAGAAAAAGGGAACACCGTATGTTGCACTGATTATAGTAGCGGTTATCACAATGGCACTGATACCGTTTGATTTCGGCTTTCTGGTTGTAGTTGATGTATTCTTCATGCTGTTAATGGCTATTCTTACTGTTATCTCCTGTGCAATATTAAGAAGGGGAGCAGCAAAGAATGACCTGGGGCACTTCAGGTTTCCAGGAGGAACACCTATGCATAATGTCTGTGTAGGCCTTGTTATTCTGGTGTGTATAGCATCCGTACTTCTGAACGGAACAGAATACTTCCTTGGCGGAATGATATGGCTGATGATTGTACCGTTCCTCTATATAATATGCAAAAAGATATGGGGTGGTCTTACAGTATCAGAGCCGGAGATGTATCCTGTTAATCCGAAAACGGGGCTTGGGTTCGGGCATCTGAAACTGACAGGGTATCTGTATATAGGAATAGGACTCTTCGGGCTGGCAGGAAGATTGTTCCTTGGCTGGTGGGAGAGCGACTGGGGTCCTGAATACTATCTCGAAGAGTGGGAAAGCGGTTTATTCAGCGACTTCTATCTGATGCTTACTGTGATAATAGCGGTAAGTGTACTGTCTATTGTAATGGGTATCGTTTTCCTGTTAATTTCAAAGAAGAAGGAATGTTAGAAAGGTTAAAATTATGAAAAAAGTATTAGTATTAGGACTTGGCGCACAGGGAAGCGCAGCAGCAAAGAAACTGGACAAGGATCCGGCCGTAAGCGAACTTGTAGTAGCAGATTATGACATGAAGGCAGTTAATGCCCTCGTTGAAGAACTTGATAAGGCAAAGGGCGTACAGGTTGACGCTTTTGATATTAACAGCATCATTGCAGCAGCAGAAGGATGTGACCTTATTCTGAACGCACTGGCACTTACATTCAACCCGAAAGTTCTCGATGCAGCACTTGCAGTTAAGGCTAACTATCAGGATTACAACGGAACAGATAAACTTTATGAAATGTGGGATGAGAGTGAACTGAGCAAGGAATATCCTGTTCCCGAAGGACTTTCACTTGAAAATGAAAGATGGTGGAAGAGCTTCATGGCAATGTACAAGATCTACGGACCTAAGTTCAAGGAAATCGGCAAGCTGGCTCTCTTCGGAACAGGCTCAGCTCCGGGACTTATCTGCGCAGCTTCAAAATACACGATGAGATATCTTGATACATGCGACACAATCTACAATTTCGTATGGGAAGGTGCATATGCCAAGAGATTCCAGCCGTTCTGGTGGTCACCGATTACTGCAATGACTGACATGGCAGACGATGCAGTTGCACTGGAAGACGGCAAAATCATTGAGACTGAACCGTTCGGCAGACCTGTCAAGAGACAGTATGACTACATGGATGAACCTGTTATCTTCAGAGAACACTGCCATGATGAACCATTCCAGTATGCATTCAATACAGAAACTGACTTCAAGGGACTGAAGAACTCATACTTCAAGTATGCAGGCGCAGGAATGGACTTTGCTTCACAGCTTTATCCTGCAGGACTGCTCAGCCGCGAAGAAGAAGAATTCAACGGACAGAAGATTGTTCCGTTCGAGTTCATCATGAGCCACATTCCACCTGCTCCTCACTATAAGGAAGAGATTCAGGAAATCCTGGACGAAGGTCTGGCACTTGATGCAGGCTGCATGGTTATCGAATCATACGGCAAGAAGGACGGCAAGGATGTGCTCGTAGAAGCACACGTATTTGCTCCGGGAGTAAAGGAATCATTCGATCTGGCAGGAATCACTGCAGAAATGTATCTGACAGGACAGAGCGGATATCTCTTCTCAAAGATGTTCATCAACAATCAGTTCGAAGGAATGAGTGGACTCATTTCATCAGACATGCTCACACAGGAACAGTGCGACAAGTTCTTCGAATATGCAGCTGAACTTCAGATCACACTTGATGTTAAGATTAAAGATCCGAGTGAAGTATGCGATTAATAAGAAAATAAGAAGACAGCGGTTTCAGCACATGGAACCGCTGCTTTTTTATTTTATCAGGGGTGTGCAAAAAGAGTCAAGGGGGTGCATCGTTATAAGGTAAGGGGTGCAAAAATCGAGGTTTAGGGGGTGCAAAAATCTTAATCGTTACACTGTATCCAAATGGGCTATTAGGGGGAACAAGGAATCACAGGTACATCCTTGAAGAACAGATATTGTTCAATGAAAAGATAGAGACTTGTAAAAGAAATTATTCGCTTTTTATCTTACAAAAGATGCCAAGAAATCAGGAGTTTGTGGATTCTTAGCAGTGACTTCATAGTTGCTGCTATTTTCTTTAAAACTATTAATTTCATGATATTTTTGCAGCACGTGAAAGTTGTATAAATTATTACTGAATGCTATAATGGTTTCGAAACTGAAAAATATTTAATATTTCGAAATCGGAGGTCAAAATGAAACGTATAGATCGGTCTGAATACCTGAACAGACTTATTGGTTTAAGAAATACCCCTGACATAAAAATAATAACAGGAATCAGACGAAGTGGAAAATCTGAACTGATGCGATCATACATCAATTATATTAATACAGTTGATGACAACGCCAATGTTATTTATGTGGACTATTTTGATCTGGATTATGATGAATTCAAGGATTATAGAGCTCTGAATAGCTATGTAAAGGACAAATATAATGCCGATAAAAATAATTATTTGTTTGTGGATGAAATTCAACTGTGCGATAAATTTGAACTCGCTATCAATAGCCTTCATAACAGCGGTAATTATGACATTTATATTACAGGATCCAATGCTTTTCTACTGAGTTCTGATTTGGCAACGTTGTTTACGGGAAGATATATAGAGATACATGTTTTTCCTTTTAGCTTTAAAGAATATTGTGATTATTACTCTGAAAAAAATGCTGATGAATTACTGGATAGATATCTTATGCAGGGTGGTTTAGCGGGCTCTTATGTGTACGGTAACGAGAGTGACAGGAAATCGTACATAACAGATGTATATGCGACAATTGTTAAGAGAGATCTTGTTGATAAATATAGTCTTCCAGATACTGTAGTGTTAGAACATTTAAGTAGCTTTCTTATGGACAACATATCGAATCTAACATCTCCGAACAAGATTGCAGATACTATTTCAGGTAATATAACTGAAACAAATCATGTTACAATTGGACGATATGTTAAGCATCTGTGTAGTGCTTATATGTTTTATGACATAAAGCGTTACGATATACGAGGGAAAAAGTATCTGCAGACTTCTGAAAAATATTATCTGTGCGACCTTGGTTTTAGATACGCTTTATTGGGTACTCGAAATATGGATTATGGCCGTGCATATGAGAATATAGTATGTATTGAGTTATTACGCAGGGGATATGATGTCTATGTGGGAAAACTATACCAGAAAGAAATAGACTTCGTTGCAACAAAGGGAAGTGAAAAAATATATATTCAAGTTTCGGATAATATTTCTGATGATATAACTCTGAATAGAGAAATAAGTCCGTTACTTCAGATTAAAGATGCATATCCAAAGATGCTGATAGCAAAAACTGGACACGATATGTATCAGAATGAAGGAGTAAAGATTGTTGATATAACCAAATGGCTGATGGAATAGGTTTTAGCGATTTTATTCTTCTTAAAAGATGAAGGAAAATTATTTAGGATACAATCGAAGTTGGTCAAATAAATTGGCTTCATCAGCAAT
>R27__coassemble_1229_pt1 | contig 12386 bp, 9 predicted proteins | sample R27__metabat2_high_PE_050 | metagenome-assembled genome bin R27 | reverse complement strand
TTCTTGCACGTCAGGTTAACGTTCCTTCAGTTCTTGTTTTCCTTAACAAGTGCGACCAGGTCGACGATGAAGAACTTCTCGAGCTCGTTGAGATGGAAGTTCGTGAACTGCTCGACTTCTATGGCTTCCCTGGCGATGACACTCCGATTATCCGCGGCTCCGCTCTTAACGCTCTCGTAAGCGAGTCCAACGACCCCAATGCTCCTGAGTTTGCTTGCATCAAAGAGCTCATGGATGCTGTTGACTCTTGGATTCCTACTCCTGACCGTAAGGCAGATCAGCCGTTCCTTATGCCTATCGAAGACGTTTTCACAATCTCCGGACGTGGCACTGTTGTTACCGGCCGTGTAGAGCGTGGTCGTGTTAAGATTGGTGACAAGGTTCAGATCGTTGGTCTCAAAGATGAGTCTACTGAGACTGTTGTTACTGGCACTGAAATGTTCCACAAGACACTTGAGTACGCAGAAGCTGGCGATAACGTAGGATGCCTCCTTCGTGGTATTGATAAGAAGTCTGTTGAGCGTGGACAGGTTCTCGCTGCTCCCGGATCAATCAAGCCTCACACCAAGTTCAAGGGTCAGGTTTACGTCCTTTCAAAGGAAGAAGGCGGCCGTCATACTCCGTTCTTCAACAACTACCGTCCTCAGTTCTACTTCCGTACAACTGACGTTACTGGCGTTATCACTCTCCCCGAAGGCGTAGAGATGTGCATGCCTGGCGATAACGTTGATATGGACGTTGAACTCATCACCCCGATCGCTATAGAGAACGGACTCCGCTTCGCTATCCGTGAAGGTGGACGTACTGTTGGCTCAGGTGTTGTTATCGGCATCAACGAGTAATATAGTCAAATTATTAAAGCGACTGATCAGATTTGATCAGCCGCTTTTTTTAGTGGTTCTATAATATAAAGACTGGGGGCTTGGTTAAATGTCAAGCCCCTCTTGTAATTTTGTCAAGCATAAGAGAGATGCTTTTTTATCAAAACTTACCTACCATAGATGGTGTCCATATAATAGTAATCAGCCATGTATCTGTTAATCCAGAACATGCTCGGATCTTCACCAATGTCGTCGATTCCGTATAGCGCAGTATACTTAGAATAATAATGATACTTGTTAAGTGTAATAACTTTTTCGCCTGATGCTTGAGCCTGACTTATTATTGCCATTCTATCCTGCGTTTGGAAGTGGACTGATATAATATCTGCACAGCCCAGAATGAAGCTCATTACAAACAAAGTTACAATGACTGTCCTAAATGTTTTAATCAGTTTTGCATCAAACTCTCTAAGAATTATTAGTGTTCCTATTATTATAAACACGATAAGATATGCACTGGATCTAGCCGGGAAGTAAATTGCAAGAGCAAAAACCAGAATTGAACATATCCCAGCGATAAACAAAAGAAACGATACAATTAATGCTTTTGCATTAATCTTTTTGTATACTCCCCAGGAAGCGATGGCAGCATAGAGACAGACAGCTGTCGGGAGTAAAGAGTAACTGCTGGAAATAAGCATAATTGGCTTTTCTCTAAAGAAAACAGCCAAAGAGACAATCCAGAGCAGAACGCAGACAATCGGAGCCCATTTAAATAGAACAGGCTTTTTTACGGCGAGCACAATCACGGCTGTCAGCAGGACAACGCCGAGCAGTGCAGCAAGCAGAATAGGAAGTGTGCTTGTGGAGCCACCAACTTTATTTCCGTTAAGAATTACCGGCGCGGTCATTAAAAATACATAACCGCAAATTGCAAGAATAAGATTAATGAAAAGATAAACAGGCGGCCTTTTCTTATAAATGAGCATAAGAACAATCAGAACTGCAGAAATGCCGATTGCTGCAAGAGACCCGTTCTCAGAATATGCCCCGAGGATAACTGCAAACAAAGCATAGGCAATTATTGAGATGGTCTTCGGATGGTAGTCATCTCTCATGAAGCTGGAGTAGAAAGGATATAGATATGAAAGAATCAGCGCAATACACCAGCCGTAGTTTATTGAACCATCAAGCCAGAAAAAAATCTGACCGAAAACTGGCATCAGAACCCAGAGAAGTGAAATGCACAGCAGCAGCAAGGTAAAATTGGTGGACTTGTTGTCGGTCTTAACGAAACAAAACAGATAGTACAGGGTTATGGTGCAGACTATGCCGTTAATTATATTGAAAATATATTTCGGGAGCATCAAAAACAGTTCTACTAGGAAATGACTGACAACACGCGCTGTTACATAAACTCTCTGCATGGTCATGTTGAAGTAAATATCATACAGGTTAAGCGGCCTTACGGTGCTGGAATCATTGAAACTGTATATGAAGTCATCGCCGCAAATAGGAGTCAGAAAGGTAAGAACTGTCATTACTATGAAAAAAACGGCGAATGCAATCTTTATTTTTTTAGAAAAATTACTATTCTGCATACCAATTGATATTAGCTATTTTTTGAGCAAAAGTCAAGAAAGATGGGCTTCCGCTTGTATTTTTCGGCGTATTATGGTATCCTTCTATAGTTGAGAAAAAGTGCACATCGTGTAGTTGCATCTTTTATTATTTCAAAGAGGCAAGAAAGTGAAAGATATAGAAAAGAAAAAGAAACTCAAAAGAATCAACCGTATTCTTGACAGAATCTTCGGATACCTTATGGTAACAGTATTGGCTATTGGTATCGGCGGACTGGGTCTTATCAAAATTTTATCCGACGGACCGTCTCCGGCAACCAATCGTCTTTTCGTAAATATGATGACTGAAACAAGACGGTTCCAGTTTATTCCTCATATGTTCCTGACAGATAAGGAAGTTCTGGAAATATACAACTATGATGTAAAAAAAGGTGCCGGTCTTTACACTGACTTTGATCCTACGCTAATAGATGTTTCTGGAAGCAAGACGGATGACAATGGCGTTGACGCTTATGGATTGGTAGACGATGATGGCGATGGAATCATATTTCAGACAATACACTACCATGGCTCTACTGGGTATATGTTGATTATACTTGACCCGACAAGAGTATTTGTCGGTATGCCAAATTCGTTTGGCGGACAGGGTCTTACTCTTGAGGATATGGTAGCAAAGTATGATGCTCTAGGTGGTATTAATGCGGGCGGTTTTAAAGATGATGGCGGCGCAGGCACCGGAGGACTTCCGGACGGAATAACTATTGTTGATGGTGTCGTTTATAACTTGGAACCAAACGGTGGTGTCGTAGGCATCAATTCGGATGGGCTAATGTATGTTGGTAGTTATACTATTGAAGATTGCCAGGCCTTCGGACTGACAAATGCAGTTTCCTTTAATCCCATCATTATTCAAAACGGAGAAAAGCTCACAGACTTTGAAAGCGGAATCAACCCCAGAACTTCAATAGGACAGAGAGGCGACGGAGCAATAGTAATGCTTGTTGTTGATGGTCGTCAGGCTTACTCATTTGGTGTAACGTTTGAAGACACAGCAGACATTATGCTTTCATATGGTGTCATAAATGCAATCAATATGGATGGCGGCTCTTCAACATGTATGATGTACGGCGGCGGGCTCGTAAACAGTCCGACAAATGCTGCTGGGGGAACAAGATATCTCCCGACTGCATGGCTGTTTAAGTAAGGGGGCGCATTATGACAAGAACACAATATAAGCGCAGAACCCTTGCTTACTGGATTTCACTCGCTATTTATACAATAGTATTAGCGGTTATTATTTTGTATGTCTGGTCTTCTGCAAAACAGTATGCAATTGAGTACGAGAATTCCATGTCATCTACGGTCGTTGATGCTTTTATTGAGCAGTTAAATGAAGACAGATGGAATGACGGAATGGATGTTGCTGCAAGAAAGCTCGAAAATGAGTTTCAGAGTGCGGACGAGTGTGTTGAACTTGTTCAGAATTCTCTTGTGGGTCCAATTCAGTGCTCAAAGATCGCAAACCCCGATTTTTCAAAGTTAAAATACAGAATTGTCTGCAATGACAGAGAAATAGGACAGGTGGTTTTCTGCGAGGACGAAAGTCAGGCGGACAATGTAAGATTCGGCATGCTTCCGTGGAAGCTTGAAAGCGAGTCTTATAGCTTTGACTATATGATTAACGGGTCTGCAACTGCAACAGTTCCTTCCAACTATTCTGTCACCCTTAACGGGAATCCGGTCGGAGACAAGTATATTTCCGAGACTGGAATCAAGTATGACGTTCTCAAGGATTACTATGACGAGTACCCTGGACTTCCGACAAAAGTCAGATACGATGTGTCAGGGCTGGTTGGAAACATTACTCCGGTTATATATAATGAAAGCGGAGAAGAGATTACTATAGACCCCAACGCAAATGATTCACAATTTCTCGAGCCTTGCCCGGAAGAGGAAGTTTCTAGACTGCGTGATTTTGTATTTGTATTTGTGCCGGCTTATGCCAGATTCACAGGTACTGCCAATTTTGACGTTTCATTACCCGAACTTAGGAGATTTGTAAAACCGGGCAGTACTCTTGAGAAAAACATCTATCAGTACTATGAGGGTGGTTCACAGTGGATTAACTGGACAGGCTTTACTATTGACAGCATCAACCTTAATAGTGCCTATGAACTTGGCGGCGGTTTTTATGTAGTTGATGTCTCTTATAACACAACGAATTATCACACATACAAGGGCGCAATTAATAAACAGGTAGAAAACAGAGTCGTGGTTGTAGATAATGGAACAGAAATCCTTGCAGTATCTGTTGAATGATATAGCAGTTGTCCTTCCTTCGCTTGATCCTGATTATAAGTTTTCTGGTGTAGTTGAAGGACTGCTTGAAAAGGGCTTTAAGAATATTGTAATAGTTGATGACGGCAGTGACAGCGGGCATCAAGCACCATTCAATGAGGCTGAAAAGCATCCTGAATGTCACGTTATTCATCACGAAGGTAATAAAGGTAAAGGCAGAGCTTTAAAAACTGCCTTTGCCTATATTCTTGATTCTATGCCTGATGTTAAGGGCGCAGTCACCATTGACGGGGATGGGCAGCACCTGACAGACGATATCATAAAATGCGTTCAGGTTATGTTTGACAATACAGACAAAGTTGTTCTTGGCTGCCGCGACTTCGATGTACCTGGAGTTCCGCCCAGAAGCATTGCCGGCAATAAAACCACATCAAGGTTCTTCAAGATTTTGTTTGGTATTAAACTCAGCGATACACAGACCGGCCTCAGGGCTATACCAAGGCAGTATCTGAAAGAATTTACTCAGATAAAAGGCGAAAGATTTGAATATGAAACCAATATGCTTTTGCAGATGCATGCAAAGGGAATTGAGTTTATAGAGCAGCCAATTGCGACTGTATATGACCCTGATGACTATTCATCTCACTATAACGCCTTTAAAGATTCGTTCAAAGTCGGAAAGGTTATGCTGGCATATCTTTTTCAGACACATGCAGTAAAATTTGCCTTAAGTTCATTTTCTGCGTGGATTGTAGATAACGGGTTATACTATCTGCTCTGCTTAATAATGGGAATCGGTGCCGGTGCTCAGATTATTGCAAGAGTGGTATCCTCGTTTTTAAATTTCAATATGAACAGGTCGTATGTCTTTAGAAAACAGGGTAACTACTTTAGAGATATGCTAAAATACTATTGCGTGTGTATTCCACAGACAGCCGTATCAGTATTGATTCTTCACTTCGTAGTCGATGCTCTTAGTGTCAGTATACCTGCAATAGCACTTGTTCTTAAAATATTAATTGAATTACTCTTGTTTGTTATCAGTTATTTCATCCAGAAGAAGTGGGTCTTTAAAGCCTCAAATCAGCAGGAATAATATTAAGCAAATAAGCAACAGAGGATTATAGAATAGTCCGCTGTTGTTTTTTATATTCTACCACAGATTGTCCTCTCCTTGATGCTACAACACTATATATAGTGTTGTAGCTGTTATTTTATATCCATTTCCAACTTAACTTAGATTATAAAAATACGCAACGTCAAAATATTATGTAAACTAAATAATATACATTACTAAACTGAAATATAAGGAAAAGATTACAAGATAGTAAAATGTGAAATATGAGATTTCGCTATATTAGTGCATTGAGACTGAAACAAATACAAATGGTTACAATGATTTAAAAAGAATGACAAAAGAAAGACGTTGAATATAGTTGACATAAATGCTATATTCACCATAGATTATGGTAACTTATTTATGTTAGGTTAATTATTAACTTTTTTGTTCAGTAGGTTAAATGAAATACAAAGACTATTTAATAATTCCAATAATTTTAATATACATTGTAGCTACTTCATTTGCCTATGTTGGCAAAAACGAGGTTTCCGATGTTCCAATTGATGCTCCGCAAGCTAGTGTTTGCCCTGAAGATATAAATCTAGGTACAGATGTCTGGTACGCTGAGGGATCAAGAAACAGTGATGCCATTAGTGCTTCTTCCGTGAGCAGAATAAGCTATGAAGACATGCATATGCTTTGTGCAACAAATGAAGGAAAAAACTATGACTTGATTTTTGTTGACAGTATGACTGCATATGACTGCAATACCGGTACTTATTATGAACGTGCAGACTTTGATACACTCGTAAAAGAACTCAGTTCAGGTAAATTTATTAACAGCTCAAACTATAAGGACTATTTTGTTTTTGAGGAAAACGGAAAGTCCATAGAGTACTACGGGGACAAGGTTTACAAAGGCGAATGGTCTTTTGATACATCCGACACTTTGCTTGTATATGATAATGCATGCAGAGGATATATTGGTTTTGATATTCTATTTGACGTTTACGGTGATATATGCGGAATATCAAACAGTGATTACGTATACAACCTGGTGACCTAACTTCTTCCTCCGGTCATTGGGAAACATAGTAAAAATACCCGGCCGCAGCCGGGTATTTTATATAAAGGAGATTTGGATATGAACGTTATTCTTTACTTTATTTTGGTAATTCTTGCCGTAATTCTTGCAAGAACCCTTATGTTCAAGCCTATAAACAGACAGAAAGAGGACGTTGAAGAAATTCAGTTTGATAAAGATGCAGCCATCAATGCTCTTGGTGAACTGGTGAAATGCAAGACAGTTTCCAGATACAATACGGATGAGGAAGACAATGCCGAATTTGAAAAACTCATAGGCAAGCTTCCTGTCCTGTATCCAAATGTATTTGAAAAATGCACACTCACAAAGTTCCCTGATAGGGGCCTCCTCTTCAAATGGGCTGGAAAGGAAGAAGGACCCAGTGCTGTTCTGATGGCACACTATGATGTCGTTCCTGTTGACGAGGAGAACTGGAGCAAGCCTGCATTTGAAGCAATTATTGAAGACGGATATATGTGGGGACGTGGAACACTTGATACCAAAAGCTCCTTCAATGGAATCATGTCTGCTGCAAACACACTGATCGGACAGGGATTCCAACCGAAAAATGATATATACTTTGCTTTTTCTGGCGGCGAGGAAGTCAACGGCAATGGAGCAGTTAACATTGTAAATTATTTCAGGGAAAACAACGTTGAACTGTCTATGGTTCTTGATGAAGGCGGAGCCGTAGTTGACAACGTATTTCCGGGAGTCAGCCAGAGATGCGGACTAGTCGGAATTGCCGAAAAGGGAATGATGAACCTTACTTACTCAATAAACTCCGACGGAGGACATGCATCTGCTCCATCCGCACATACTCCGGTAGGAAGACTTGCTCTTGCATGCTCAAAGCTTGAGGCACATCCGTTTAAAGCACATTTCACTAAACCGGTTAACGAAATGTTTGATACTCTTGGACGCTATTCCAATTTCCTGTACAGACTCATTTTCGCCAATCTTTGGCTGTTCAAGCCGATTCTTGACAGTATTTCAAAGAAAAGCGGTGGCGAGATTAATGCAATGATAAGGACAACTGTTGCTTTCACTCAGATGGAAGGAAGCGATGCTCCAAATGTTATTCCGCCGAGCGCATCAATGGTGTCAAACATTCGTCTAAATCCCGAGGATTCAATAGCTTCCGCTATTGATTACATCAAAAAAACAATAAATGATGACGATATTAAGCTTGAAGTTACAAGCTCCATGGAGCCTAGCCCAATCTCAAGTACCGACTGCGAAGGCTGGGAGAGAATCAAGGATGCTGTGGAAGCAACATGGAAATGTATTGTTTCTCCATATCTCATGGTTCAGTGCTCCGATTCCAGACACTACAGCGAGATATCAGATAGGGTCTATAAATTTTCGGCAATGGATCTTACAGCAGAGGAAAGACATTCAATCCATGGTAATAATGAGAAAATAAGACTCGAAACAATCTGTTCGGCAGTTGAGTTCTTTATAAGACTCATGAAGAGCTGCTGATATTTATTAAAAAATAGACGAAAACCTTAAGCGAAAGCTTAGGGTTTTTTGTTTCAGCACATATGCAACAAATGACGATATTTAGGCACAAGTACCAAAATCTTCATACAATATTATATTTTTGTGCTCTTGCTCTTGACCTAGAAAATATGCTAAAATACTCATGTTAAAAAATGCACAATTTTTGAGGAGAATTAATGGAAGGTAAAGCAAAGATAATTACAGTCGCTGGAAAGGGTGGAGTTGGAAAGACATCCATATGCGCATGCATTGTAAGACTCCTCGTAGAAAAATACCCGGATAAGAATATTCTGGCAATAGATGCAGATCCTGCTGTAGGTCTTAGTGTGGCACTTGGCGTCGATGTAAAGATGACACTTGACGATATCAGAATGAGCATAGTAGACAGCGTTGAGAACGGAGATACAAAGGAGGCCCTTGAACTTCTGAGTGAGGCCAGGTTTAAGATTTTCGACGCGCTAGTTGAGATGCCGGGGTTTGCTTTTCTTGCAATCGGACGTCCGGAAAGCAGCGGGTGCTATTGCAAGGTCAATTCCTATCTTAAGGAAGTTATCTCACTTCTTGCCAACAGTTTTGATTATGTTGTAATTGACGGCGAGGCGGGGATAGAGCAGATACAAAGGCGTGTAATGGAAAAAGTATCTCATCTTCTTCTCATTACCGACCAGAGCAAAAAAGGCGGACAGGTTATTACCACGATAAAGGAAGTCGCTGATGACCTCATCGATTATGAAAAAATCGGGTTTATCGTCAACAGAATTACTAACCCCGAGCTGGCGGACCTTATCACAGTTGAAGGAGTTGAGCCTTTGGCATACATTCCTTCCGACACGACATTTGCCGCCAATGACATAAAGGGTAAATCCGTTATGGATTTGCCTGAAGATTCCCCAATGATCAAGGGAGTGAAGGAAGCACTCCAAAAAATAGAAATTCTATAGAAGAAGAGGTGTAACATTTGAAAGATCTTAAGCATCTGATCTACTTCGAAAAACTGCTTGAGAACGCTGACAACGAGTTGGTGAGGAAAGCCCAGAAAGACGGTGGTCTGGCAATAGGATATACCTGTTTCCACATCCCCGAAGTTCTTCTTAACTGTGGCAACTGCTTCTCAGTTCGTCTCCGTGCACCAAACACAGGTTCAATAGATATCTCTACGTATTACATGAGCAACTATACCTGTGAATTTGCAAGGGCTCTCCTTGAGCGCGGCGTTGAAGGTGGTTATGAATTCCTGGACGCAATGATTGCTCCAGACGCCTGCTCCATGATGAACCGTGCAATGGAGCACTTTGAGATACTCAAAGTCAACAGCAAGCCCCATTTCTTTGTAACGCACACGGATATGCCTTACAAAATTACCGACTACACCATTGATGGCTATGTCAAGCAGATGCGCCTTCGCGTTCTTGACAAACTGACAGAGGAATACGGCGTAGATACTTCCGATGCCGCTATCCGTAAGGCAGTAGAAGAACATAACGAAGTGTGCAAAATCATTTCTGAGATTTCAGAGATGCGTAAAGCAGACAATCCAGTTGTAACAGGATATGAATTCCATGTCCTCTGCTTGGTATCATACTGCTGCCCGAAGAAACTCATTCTTCCTTATCTCAAGGAAACTCTTGAAGAACTCAAGAAGCGTAAACCCGATGAGAAGAATCCGTTCAGGGCAAGAGTACTTCTTATCGGCTCAGAAGTCGACGACCTCAGCCTAACAAAGCTTATTGAAGGTTGTGGTGCTGAAATCGTTGCAGACCGTTTCTGCTTCGGTTCAACTCCGGGACGTGAAGTTCTCGAACTCAATGACAAGGAAGATGCACTCACACAAATCTGCAGACATTATATGGAGGTTTCAGAGTGTGCTCGTTACATAGCTGATGAAAAGGTTATTCAGCGCCGTGAAACAGCAGACCGTCTTGCCAAGGAATTCAATGTCGATGGTATTATTTACGAGCAGATGAAGTATTGTGACTATTGGGGCTTTGAGCGTGCTCTTGTTTCCCATATTATGAAGGAAGAGTACGGCTGGCCGGTTCTTTCCGTTGACCGTCTGTACAACACAGGTACATCAGGACAGCTGAGAACCCGCTGCCAGGCCTTCGTTGAATCACTTGAGATTAAACGTATTCACAAGGAGGCAAATAAATAATGGCTAAGAAAAAGAATAAGGTTGTCTATCCAAATCCATGGATATGGAAGACAAAGGATAATATGAACCTCAAGCTCCAGGGCGAAAACCTTATGGAGTGGGGTACAATCATTGGAGATATGCTCAAGGATGTTGACTGGGCTGATTTCGCAAAGGCACGTCTTGCCGAGATATCCAATGATATTGACAGACAGAAAGATGAGTTCAAGACCATCATGGCCATGAGCCCTGAAGAGAAGAAAGATCTTCTTATCAATGGTGAAAAACATCTTGGACGTCTGTATCGTGATGGCGCAATGGCCAATGTCCGTCGTGAGTGGCGTGGTGTTAAGGATACTCTTGTAGACTTCTACTACTGGGGAAAAATGTGGGGAATGCTCCTTATGACATTCTCAAAGGACCTCATTCCTGCACTCAATACCACACTCTGGTACCGCTGGATGATTTCCTATGTCTGCTGTGTAAACTTTGCAGACAAGAACATGCTCGGCCTGCGCGGATCAAACCTCGAGATGAGCCACTTACTCCTCCACGATGTATTCCGTTATGTTGCTGAGAACCTTGTCATTATGGCAAAGTGCGATGAAAAGAACGGCAACAACAAGACCCTCAACTCAAAGGTTGTTCTCATAGACGAGATGACCATGGGCCAGATTATGGCAGGTTTCCCGGATCTCGTTGGTGTTCCTTACCAGCTGTTCCCTGTATTCCTCGTATCTGAAATTGACCAGCTGACATGTGTACCTTACATTGATGCTGTTGAGTCATTCGGACTTCCTGCAGATACATGTCCTGTTCCGTCATCTGAGTGCGGCGCTCTTGTAATTGATGCTCTTCCTCATATGGGATCATGCTTCATCTCATCATCAATGCCGTGTGATGGATCAACAATGGCTTCTTCTTACTTTGCACGCCGTTTCCCGAACGTTCCTGTATTCCATCTCTGCTTCCCGGTACGTTACCTCGATGAAGAGACTGTACAGATGGGTGCTGATGATATTAAGGCCTGCATCAAGTTCATAGAAGAAAAGACAGGCGCAAAATGGTCATGGAATTCTTATTTCGATGCCATGAAGCGTTTCAACAAGGAAACAGAGTACGAGCTGCAGAAATGGGAAGTCAACAAGACTGCATATCCTCAGCTGCTCGGTCCTTGCTACGAACTGTTCCGCAAGTGGAACTACGAAATGGACGGCGGTGCCGATCCTCGTGTTATTGAGACTTGCGAAAAAGTCAACAACATCTTGATGAAAGCTTATGCTGCCAAGGAAGAAGCTTACCCGGGAAAGATGAAGTACCGTGCACTTGTATGGTCCTGCCCGGCTCACTATTACGCAAACTTCTCCAACTGGGCTGCAAACTGCTGGGGAATTAACGTCCTTGTTGAGATGGAATCCCTCAACTTCACAAAACCGATGGAGACAGAAGATAAAGAGGAAGCACTCCGCGACCTCGCACGTCTTTACGAACGTATGGTTATGCGTCGTCATACCAACGGTGGTTACCAGAACGTTGTTGATGAGCTCTGGCGTCAGTGTGAAGAGTGGAACGCAAAGCTCGTTATCATGTACCAGAATGTTGCTTGCAAGAACATGGCAACTGTTCAGGGTATTTTTGATGATGATGCACGTAAACGCGGTGTTGACCTTATCTGGGTTGAGCATGACCTTATGGATCCGCGTACGGTTTCTAGACGTACAATGCGTGATAAGGTTTCCAACTTTATGTACACAGTATATAATGCTGAGCCTGTAGATCCTACTCTCGTCGAATTCTCTGACGAAGCATGTATGTAAAAAATATATATAAGGAGAACATATAATTATGAAATATTTTGGCGGCTGCGACGTAGGATCAACCTACACGAAAGCAGTTATATTGGATG
>R27__coassemble_1214_pt1 | contig 12466 bp, 13 predicted proteins | sample R27__metabat2_high_PE_050 | metagenome-assembled genome bin R27 | reverse complement strand
CCTGTATCCGCCGTCGGCAGTAAGAGATATGTTCTTGTGGCGCATAAGATCGAACTTGTCGTCTTTTACGCACTTCTCACCGCGGATGAACAGAAGGCATTTGCCGTTATCAAGCATTCTGACCTCGTCCGGATTCATTACGCTTCTTGCCGCGACATATTCCGTTGTGGAGTACGAACCGCCTTTACCTTTGCTTTTAGAGTGCGTCTCATACTTTATTGTCTGCTTGCCTATGAGCTTTGAGACATATTCATGTGTTGAAAGCTCATTTCCGCCAAGATACACATACTCGTCGCAGTTTCCGACAATGGACTCCCACTCGTCCCGGTATAGGTTTTTAAGCTGTGCCATATTCTGTATGATGATTGACACGGATATGCCCCTTGAACGCATGGTTGAAAGTATCTTGTCAAAGTCATCAGGGAGAGGTACGTTTGCAAACTCGTCCATGTTGAAGTGGACATGAACCGGCAGTGCGCCCTTGTACTTCTTGTCCGCTATGTAGTAAAGGCGCTGAAAAAGCTGTGTGTAGAGCATGCCTATGAGGAAGTTGAAGCTTGTGTCGTTTTCGCTCGTGACTGCGAAAATGGCGGTTTTTTTCTCGCCCACGCTGTCAAGGTTCAGCTCGTCGTATGATGTGATTGCCGCGAGGGATGACAGATTGAACTTTTCCAGATGCGAAATCAGGGAAATCTGTATGGACTTGAGCGTCTTGGCATTTCCCGAGCGGTAGGCCATGTAGTATTTCTTCGCAGTGTGCCCGTCCGGAAGTTCAAAGAACAGCTCGTCGAGTACCGAGCGGTAGCTCTCGTCGTTTTCCCTGACCTCCCCCGCTCTTATCATCTCCATAACCATCGGGAAGTTCTGCTCGTATGACGGCGCCTCGTAGATAAGATAAAAGACTATAGCCAGAAGCAGCATCATGGCTGCCTTGTCCCAGAAGGGGTCCGAGCTCTGCGATTTCTTGGGCGTGGTGTTTGCGAAAAGGTTCGTGCACATCCTTTGCACATCATTCTCGTCCCGGAGATAGGAGAAGGGATTATAGCAGCAGCTTTTCTCCATATTGATAAGGTCAATGGCCTTTACTGTATATCCCTTCTCCTCAAGAAGGTGTCCCGTCGATCTGACTATCTCACCCTTGGGGTCAAGTACAATCATCGAACAGTCGGCGTTCATGACGTTCGGCTTGGCGTAGTACCTCGTCTTTCCGCTTCCGGAACCGCCGCACACCAGCACATTTACATTGCGCCTGTGGGAAAATCCGTTCAGGGATATGGATACGTTCTTTGAAAGGATCTTGCATCCGCAGCCCTCAGTGTCGCGGTATTTTTCGTTGAGGCGCCTCGCATCGCCGAATGACGCGCTTCCGAACTCATCCGACTTCATCTGCTCATCCCCCGGAGGGAAGACAGCGGATATTACGGCAAAGGACATTACGAGGGACAGCAGGCAGCACCTGAGCGTGTTTTTTCCCAGTTGTATTTTAAGTTTAAAGCCGTCAGCGGACATCTGGGAGATAAGGCCCGGAAGGCCTGAGTCCAAGTACGGCGACAGGAGGAATGACATTATGAGAAAAAACAGTATAATAACGGCGCAAAATGCTTTTTTGTCGTTCATACGATGAAAAGTGCATTCTCCTTTTTAGCTCTTTGTCTGCGCCTCACCCTATGCAGCGCCCGGGTGCCATCTGCCCCTCACAAGCTAGAGCATATAAGTGCCGTGAATTATTCCAAGAAGGCAAAAGAAGAGACGCACTTATGTGCGTCTCTTCAAATCAGTATCTGTCTTAACTGTGTTTTACAGCAGGCTTTCTATAAGTCCCTTAAGGCCTTCCTCGGCGTATATGTTCTTGTAGTACACGAGCTCCTCCGTAATAAGGCTGTCTATCATCGACATGCCCAGAACCTCAACCGGTGCTTTGTCATCGGTCAGAACATAGTTGAGAGCACTCACTTCGCATCTGTCAAGCAGAGAATAAACCTTCCTGAGCTGATACTTAAGCTCAATTGATACATTGCCGCTGTCAAGGGCACTGCTCAGAAGCTCCTTCGGGTCGGTATTTCCGGCATACAGCTCTCTGTTGGAGCTGTAGAGTACATCGGACGAATACGCGTAGGGAAAAACGTTCAGTATCGTGTCAGTAAGGCATTCGTTTATTGAGCCCTCGCCGTCCGAGTGCATGTTCATGTTAACGACCATAATTCCTCTGTCTGTCAGATGGTTTCTGACCAGAGTGAAGAATTCGACCGAACTCATCTGAAACGGGATTGTGATATCCTGATAAGCATCAACCAGTATCACGTCGTACTTTTTGTCGATTACCTGCATGAATGCGCGGCCGTCATACTCGTAGAGATTGACATCATCAGCCATGTCAAAATAGCTGTAGGCAAGATCTGAAATCTTGGCGTCTATTTCAACCGCGTCTATGCTGCAGCGGTCAAAGTACCTGGAGCACTGTGTTGCGAATGTGCCCGTTCCGTTTCCCAGTATCAGGATTTCCAGAGGCGAACCGTCTCCGGATAGGCGCTTTGCCTCTTCGGCCATTGCCGGCGCCGCGAGGGCATAGTCATAGTACATGCCGGTCAATCCGTCTGTTTTCATCTTTACGGACTGTACGCCGAACAGAACGTTTGTCGAGAGAATAATCTTCTCATCGTCTTCCTTGACCTGCAGATAGTTGTAGACGGATTCGCCCTCATAGCTTAAATCGTCTTCCCAGAAGGCGAAGGACACCGTGCTTCCGAATATTGCGCACAGAAGGAATATTATGATGCAGATAACAAGCGTTCTCGGTGCCTTTTTGATGCTGATGAAGTATAGGGCTGCAAGCACAATAAGGATTCCCGAAAAGATGACGAAGGTCGCCGCAGTACCGACTGACGGAATGGTGACGAAGGTCGGCAGAAATGTTCCTATGATGCTTCCGACCGTATTGAAGGCGCCGAGCCTTCCGACTATCTCACCGCTTTCCTCGGTATTCTCCATAATGTATCTGACAAGAGAAGGAGTTACGGTGCCCAGAAGAAAAAGCGGAAATACGAAAACGATCATGCAGCTTGCAAAAGCCGCGATTATCAGGAAGTTTGTATTGACCGTAAGGACGAGTATTCCCGTGATGCCGAGAAGAACATAGCGTCCGAGAAACGGAATAGCAGCTATCCAGGCTCCCGCTATCAGCATTCTTCTGTAGAGTATACCCGGGTCCGGATTCTTGTCTGCCGTTTTCCCTCCGTAGACATTGCCCAGAGCCATGGCTATCATGACGGTTCCTATGATAATGGTGTATACAATCTGGGATGAGCTGAAGTAAGGCGCCATAAGACGGCTGGCCGCAAGTTCCACTGCCATTACCGACATTCCGGCAAAGAATTCGGTGAGGTACAGATATGTTTTGTTTTTCAGTATATTACCCATTTTTCCCAAAAGCCCTTCTGCTGATTCGGATGTGCTTTCATGAGTACATATTAGCCGAAACTTCCCCCGCAATCAAGAGAAGCATTTTAGAAGCATAAATAAAAAAGCCCAGTGCGCTTTCCTGACTGGAAGCTGACACCGGGCCAAAGCTTTATATGTTTTACTGCTCGACCATATTTCCGAGAATCTCTTTCATATGCGCGGTATATATCTGGAGTATGTCCTCAAGCGGGCCCTTTCTCTCCTTGGAAAGGCTCTTTACGACTCCGTATCTTGTCGCGCTTGCAAACACCTTGCCTGATGTCGGGATGGATGCTGCAAGACTCATTTTTGCGCCTGCGGGGGTATCGCACATTGAGAGAATAATCTTGTTCTTGTTCGGATAGACAATGATCTGATAGTGTTCGGTTGCCGGAAGTGTGATGTACTCGGCAACTGAGGCAGCTGTCGGTCTGCGGATATCAAAATCGCAGTAGTTTGCCTTGTCCCAGCGGGACTGCATGAACGCATAAAGAGAGTCACGTGTCCATTCGCAGTTTGTCTTTATAACCTGTCTTCCTTTCATAACGGCCTCCTGTCGGTAGTATAGTGTTTTGACTTATCTATATTCTATCGTAAAAAGACCTGGCGGGCAAGGCAAATCGATATCATCTTACAGCTTCTCTTTCCCTTTCAAGGCGCGAAACCTCGGCGAAAACCTCTTCGCGCCTTTTCCTTATCGCCAGTATTCTGGCTCTGATGGATTCGCGGTCTGGGTTTTCAACTGAGAAGGCATAGTCGTCCTTTTCATCAAAGGCGGGATTACCGGACAGCTTCGTCTCTATATTCGGTTTCATAATCTCTTCTTTCTCAGTTCTGATCTTCAATTCTTCTTCCTTTACCATGCAGTCTCCCTCTGATGCTTTCTCTTCCAAGGCTTCGCGCAGCATAGGGTTTTCAAGATTCTCGTCGAATTCGTAAAGTTTCAGCCTTTCAAACATCCGGTTTACGGCATCGGCCTCCTCACGCTTTACGAGCAGCGGATATACCTCGCATTTCTCCTTCTTGTCCTTCAGTATGCAGTAGGTGATTCCCATCCTCCTGGCTTCATTTATAAAGGTACGTTCGTACTTTTTAAAAAGGGGGAACACGACGGCATCCCTGTTTGACGAAACCATATCGGTAAACTTTTTATAGTTCTCGTCATGCTTTGCATTGCTGATGATGCGCTCCATCATCTCCACGAAAAACCTGGCGCCCTCGTAGGAAAGAAAGGCCGTCATCTTAAGTACAGTGCCGCTTATTTTCAGCGCATCATCCACGGCATTTGCTTCATAGCTCATGTTCTGATTACCGTCACGGGAACTGTGCAGTATCTGACATTTCCGTTTTCCGAGTAGCTGACTGTCACGTTTACAGGGTTTTGCGTGCATGTAAGTGATTCATCAAGTGCGGGATCAGATATGTAAACAGCTGTTCCCTCGGGACAAATGTATAGGTGCCCTGCAAGATTATTCCATCTTTCAAAATCACTCTGGTTTAATCCCAGTTCCATGCAAAGCTGCGGTATGAGTGTATATTCACGCGTCGTAACATATATCTGAACCGTGCTCGGAGGAGCGACAAAGCAAAACGGAGTCGAGTCATAATCCGATGTCACGTTTGCTGCCTCGCATTCATATCCTCCCTCATACTGCGCCATGACTGTCATTCCGGTTTTATCAAAAGTCTCACCGGTTGAGTACACGGTTTTACCTGGAGGATTCAGCACATAGATTCCGCAAAGATTCCTAATAACCGTGACCGGTACCGAAACGGAGGCACTATCCCCGTACCGGCTGCATGTGCCGCGGACCTCCGTGACTGCGTCGGTCAAAATTCCGTGCGACCATACAACAGCATCTGTTACATTCTCGCGCTCTCCGTTTGAGAACACCGCCGCAACAGATGCGCCGGCCGGGTCAAAGCTTTGCCCTATATAGTAGCTCTGCCTTGAAGGAAGGCTTTCTATTTCAAGATGCGAGAACACCTTGTTCGTGACGGTGACGTTTATACTTGCGCTTTTTGTTACTGCGCCGTAGGTATATGAGGCGCTTACGCTTGTATCGCCTTCATGCAGTATGCCCTTTGACCAGTTTACTGCCCCTGTCACGTCCGCGCTTCCGCCGTCTACAAAGTATGCCGTAACCACGGCTCCTTCCGGTGAAAAGCTTTCAAGCGCCGTGTATGCCGTTTTATACGGCGGCGATGTTATCTCGATGCGTGAAAGCGTTCTGACTACACTTACTGGAATCTGCACGCTCAGATCCTGCCCTTCCGCCGTGAAGGCGGCTGTAACCTCGGCTGTTCCGAGCGAAACCGTGGCGGGCGAGCACGTAAATGCCGTAATTACTTCATCCGTTCCGTCGGAGTATCTTACCCTGACTGCCAGGCCGTCGCTTCTGAAGTTCTCATTCGGCGAATACACTGTCTTGTCCGGATAGGATATTATCTCAACGGCGCTTATCTGTCTTCTGACCTGAATCGGCACGCTGAGGCTTTTGGTTATTCCCTCTTCCGTATACGATACGGTAACAGACGTTCGCTCCGCTCCAAGTTCCTCCCCGTCCGTTATGACATAGCCGTCAATCACTGCGTCCTCGCATCCGTAGTAGGATGCCGCGACGACCATTCCGTCTGATGAGAAGTTTTCACCGTGAAGATATAGTGTCTTATCGGGCTGCTTCACAAGATAGATTGCTCTTAGTCTTCCCGTCTCATATCCAACTGTGAATACGATGCTGCCTATCATCTCTCCCTCGAGGGGGCAGGAGCAGGGAGATACCCTCGCATCATAGAAAACGGTAAAAGTCTCATATCCCTCAAGTGCCGGGATATTTGCAAGATCTGCACATCCGCTGAGCGGCACCGTGCTTCCGCAGAAGGACAGTGCAAATCTGTTGCTGTCAAGCGGCATTGACGAAAAGTCCTCGTTCATGTCCGAAAGCTCCCAGCCGTTTTCCGCCGTAACGGTGATATCCGTAACGGCAATAGGTGACGCGGCATTATTAATAATCTGAAGATTGTCCGCGCATGTGACTGTGCCGTCTGATGAGGCATATATCGGAAGAGCTGTCGGGACACATACGGAAAACACATTTTCGTCGTCTGCGTATGCGTACATGTCAACTGTCAGAAAAGCCAGAATCATCAGTACGAACGCACTCACCGCCGCGTATGCCTTAACATTGAATCTCATATCTTCCTCTCAGCCGGGGTGCCTGGACCCCGGCATTACCTTTCTATCTCAGGTATTCCATCCGAGGACGAATACCACGTCTGCAATGTGTACTGTGCTAAGTGCCGCGCTCTGGTTTGCAATCTTTGCGTCATAAGCAAGGGCGCACTGACCTCCTCCGTCAATGGGGGAAAACACACTTACATCGGCTGTGCCGCTTGTCGGAACCTCGGCACCCTGCAGTTTGAATGCAAAGTGGCTTAGATCGGTCTTTTCCCTTGAAAAGTCCGTTGAGAACTCCTTAAGCTCCCAGGCGCCGTATCCGGACACCGATACGGATGAGACCTTTATCTGTGCGCAGGAGTGGTTCTGTATTGTAAGGTCGCTTGCGCAAAGAACTGTGCCGTTTGATGATACACTTACGGGAAGTGCTGTCGGAACGGTTGCCGAAAATGCCGTGCCCTCGGTTGTAAGCAGAACGGGGGCCGTCGCACTTGAGAGCGGACTGGTTATTTCATTGTCCGCAAATGCTGATACTGAAAGTGCCATAATCATGGCGAGCGCCAGAAGCGCTGATGCTATTTTCTTCTTTTTCTTCAAATTCTCTTCCTCTTTTCTGATACTGATCTTAGTTAAGGACAATAATATTTATATCTGCGCCGGCTTTGCCCAGATGCTCACCCGTTGCGGGATCTACTGACGTAAAGTACGCTGTGCACGGATACTCTCCGCTTTCCAGGCAAACAAGGAGAGGTGCGCGCTCTATTCTGTAGCCCACGTCAATTGCACCGGATGCATATATGAGCTTGCCGGAGTCCTTCAGGTAAATTTCCACTATCTGCGGATATCTGTTAATGTCGGCGTTGTATATGAGGAGGTTTCCCTCAGATGCGCCGTTTTCGAATACGGGGGAAAGGTTCATGGATATGTTCATCATGCCCTCATCCACCTTGCGGTTTAAATCATCGATGATTTCCTCATCCGTTCTTCCCTCCACAGGTCCGTAAGTGCAAAGCGGATCCTGAGTATAGGTGTTTGCATTCGCATCCGTCTTTTTCATCGTGCATCTTGCCAGAAGCAGGATGATTATGATAATCCATACCGCGATTGCTGCAATTATTATGATTTTCTTCTTTTTGTCACGGTCATCCGTGAAGACTCTTCCGTTTCTTCTCATCTTGCTTCTTTCTCAATGCTCCTTTCACATCTCATCGGAACCATTGTCGCCCTTCCCCCGAGCATCATTACACGCTCGGGCACCTTGAACATCTGCTCGTACTTCCTTGCAAGCTCGGGTGAAAGACTTGTAAAGTTCTCCCTGTCCTTTCCGCACACGAAAAACGGGCCGTAGATGATGTCGACTATTTCCTTTCTCTCTCCGTACAGCGTTCTGTTCGGTTTCATGCCGTTGAATTTGCCCTCATCGTTGCAGATGATGCAGGCATCGTCACGGAAGGGGTATATTGCCTCTATGTATCCGCCCCCGACCGCCTTCTGGAGGTCTTCGAGCCTGCTCCCTATTTTCACGACTTTCGACTCCTCGCCGGGCATGAGCATCACAACCGTAATTTTCTCGTCCATATCCGTTATCCTTTCTCTTCAATTTTGTGGAACATGTCCTGATCCGATATAAGCTTTGCCCGGATACAGTCCCTGTCCCATATGACATATATGTTTCCGTAATCATCCACCCACTCGACAGTGCCCGTGTCTCCGAAGTGAACGGGATGGTCGGGGTCGGTCTTTCTAATGTTTTCAAGCGCAATTCTTGTTCCTTCGGGATAAAGAGTCCTGAGCTTATCTATTTTTGATTCGGAAGGCCGGCCGTTTTCCGTCCATACCGCCTTTATTTTTCCGACCTTGCCCCGTTTCTCGCTCATAAGTAACATGAACAGTCCCGCAGCTGCGAAAAGGCAGGAGGAAAACAGAAGTATTGCCGTTACCGCAAGGCAGATTTCGTCTCCAACCGTTACGCTCATCGCTCTTCCCTCGGCCTCAGGGCGAACACATCCTCGAACTGTTTCTCGCCCTTGAGGTACTCGTGGCGCGTATCTGACGGTATGAGCGACAAAAGCTTTTGAAGTCTCGTTATCTCAAGTTCATCCTGCGACTTCAACTGTTCAAGTTCACGGATTCTTGAGTCTTTGCGTCTCATTTTTTCCCGGCAGACGTCAAGCTCTATTTCCATTTCATCTTTGTCCCTTCTCATCTGTTCTATCAGTTTCCCGCTTGCGTCAAGACGAAGTTTCAAATCTACTATCTCCGGCATAAGAAGGGAAATGGACTCGCTTATCCTTTCTCTCTTCTTTTCCATGTTAAACATGTTCATATCCCTGGTATCCGCCATGAGTTCCTCGGTTTTTAGAACCATGGATGCCGCTCTTTTGTATACCTCGGGCTTAAGCGCCGAGCTGTCCGGCACATATCCGAAATGCGGTGTGTCAATCTCCGGAAATTCCCTTTTCATATGGTCAAAGAAGTCTCTTTGTACAGTCCCCTCATATATTGGCTTTGCGACGAGCTCGGAGGCGCTCAGTCGCCCGTCGCGCGTTATGGGTACGAAGACTGCATGCAGGTGGGGAGCATTCTCGTCCAGGTGCACAACCGCGCTCAGTATGTTATCCGTGCCGTATTTTTCCTTTATAAACTCCAGTGCGTGAAGAAATAACCTTCTTTGGTAATCTACGTCCTTTTTTATAATGTAGTCGTAGCTTGCGCTGATTATCGCGTGCACAAGAAGCGTGCTGTTTGAGCGGCATATGCAGCCGTGCTCCGATATCTTTTCGTCAATCAGGTTGTTATACTTCCCCGCGGGACTGATGAAATGGTAATTGAGAGCGCTTAGCTCCGGCCTCAGTTCGTGGTTGTGGGAATAGATTCCCCCCTCCCTCTCGATATGTCTTTCAAGCCCCCTTATAGACGGCCTGCTTTTTTCCCTGTGCAGAGTTATTACAGCGTAGTTTCCCAAAGTGTCTCCTTTCGTTTTTGTCCCTCAGAAGCTAGAGCATTGTTAAATCCCAATTATTCCCTTCAGATAAAAAAAGAAGCATCCTTAAAAAAGGATGCTTCAATCTACCTTATTAGATTAGATATGCCTGTTTACCGTATTACTTGTAGTCGAATCCGCTTTCCTCGCAGACCTTCGCGTTGAGAAGCTCGGGGTGCAGCATCATATGCTTTACAAGCTTCAGAGATCTTGCGAAGTAGAAACCGTCTGCAATTCTCTCATCGACCGTACAGCCTATATCCACGACCTTGCGGACCTGCTCAGACCCGTCGGGCATGACGCGTACGGCATCATGTATGACGCCGACCGCCAGCATGAACGAGTTCGTGCCGTAGTTGTTGAGGTGGTGATAGACGCTCGGGCATTTAACAGAGCCGAGGTTTGTCAGAAACACCGACGAGTAGTTCGGATCGCCGTCCATTAGCGCCTTCGGAAGGATTCCCCAGAAATCCAGGATTCTTGCAATCTTTACTATGAGCATAAGAAGAAATCTCGGAAGTGAGGCAAGTGCTTCAAGAACCTTGTCTATTCCGCCGGTTGCGTGCTCGCTTTTTCTCATCTCGTGCACTTCGCCGGAAATCTTGTACGACAAGCTGTGGAGAGTATCATCATCTTTCGGAGTGAAGAACATGAGCGCCTCTTCACTGTGGTCGACAAAGCGTCTTCTTGCGACAAATCCCGCAGAAATCTCGTTTCTCTCAAACATGCGTCTGCCCTGAATGAAGTAGTTCATCTTCGGGCGTTCATATATCATCTTTGTAACTGCAAAGATGATGGCATGGAAAACCGTTGTCTTGTATTCCGGATGCGAAGCGTTAACTTCCTCAAGATACGGAACTAGCTCGGTAATATCCAGCTCATCCTGCAGATAAGCCTCGTTGTCCGCCCTGTTTGGGAACAGATGCGCCATAACCACCTGAAGAGGCGGTGTCTCCTTGACCCATCTTGCATCTTTCCTGTCTCCGAATTTTCTCTTAGCCATTGTCCAGGTTTCTCCTTATGTCGTTATAATCTACTATTTCAATATTGAGGGCACGAGCCCTGTTTCTTGTGGCGTTAGAACATGTTTCGCTTGATACCAGCACCGCTTCGGCACCTTCTCCGCCGAACCGGTCTCGCAGTATTTCAAGCTCGTTAAGAGCATAGGTATTTATCTTGCAGGCCTTGCAGGACACAAAGTACGGAGTAATGCCCTGAAGAGCCATGACATCTACTTCGTTGTATATGGTCTTTTCACTGTCATGACCTTCCCACTCGACTATCACGGAGCATTTATATTCGTCAAACACTCCGGAATCGAGCATGTTCTTGAATGTGAACACCTCAAGCGCACTTCCGACATCTCTCAGCCAGAATCTTATCTGCTTGTCCGGGAAGGAAAATGATGCCTTATCGTCAAGTGTCAGATTCAGGATAAGACCTCTTTCATAAAGATCTTCAAGGCAGCTTCTGGGGCAGAAAACTCTTCTTCCGCTCCCTGCATCCGCAGATAGCTGCACATCCGTGACATCAAGTCCTCCGTCTCTTGAAACCTTCTGCATCCATGAAACTATCTTGTTCCACTTGGTGCGGTATTTCATAAAGACTTCAAAGAGCGGTCCAACATAATCCAGATGCGACATAAGGTCGTCGTAGTTTACCCTGCCCACATCAGCCTTTCCGCCGGCCATCTCTATAAAATCGCTTATCTTGTACAGGCTTACGCATTCTATGCCGTCGGCAAACTCGGCATTTGAGATGTTAAAGAACTTGTTCTTGGTGGAAGAATAGGTAAACACCGATATATTTCTTGAGGCGCTCACCTTCCCGGCGGCAAACAGAACGTTGTCGCTTCCGCCGGTTATATCTATTGCGCAGTCTTCGTACTCGTCAATAATCCTTTCAAGCTGTCTTTCAACCTTGTCGGTATAGTATCTGCTGGTCTCAAGAAAGACTACCTGAATGCCCGGATGACGCTTATCAAGATAGCTTCTGATTCTGCCCTGTATCTGTTTCGACTGTGCAGCCTCTGTCGGGCAGAGGTAGATAACCGTCTCGGGCTTAAATACATCTGCACTCAGAAGATTTTCTATGGGTCTTTCGTCGTAGAGTTCAATAAGAGTCTTCACTCTTTCGCCTTCTTCCACACTATTAGTCAATATTGTATAATATCTTTTGCATAATTAAAAGAAAAAATATCGCCGGATGGTCTCTCCGGCAAAAAAAGTCTGTCTTAATCAGGTGGCATCGTGTCCGTTTTCCAGGGATATAAGCCTTTCCTTTTCGGCGTGGCTCATCTGCTTAATGTGCCATTCTCTGCTCATTGCTTCGGATTTTGTCTCAAAGCTCTCGCAGTACACAAGCTCCTCGGCAATGTGCGCTCTTGTATACTTTGCGCCTCTGCCGCTTTTGTGCATCTCAAAGCGTTTTTCCAGGTTATTTGTATAACCGCAGTAGTATGAGCCGTCCCGGCATCTGATAATATAGGTGTAGTACATGCTGTATTTACTCCCGGCACTTGCAAAATGTGCCTTTTTCCGCTATTAATATTACCATAAAAGTAAATTGCAGGAGATAACATGAAGATAGAAATGGATGAGAAGGAGCTCAGCCGTGTAAGCGGCGGAGCCGACTATATGAATATGAAGCTTCCCCGTCTTCAGAGCCAGTTTGAAAGAGCATGCAGATGGAAGCGCATGGACGAGGTCATGAAAATCCTCGCGGAGCTTCAGGCGAGAGGCTGCTACTCCTGGGCTAAGGAGACAGCGGCAAAATACGGAATAACGAGCATATGAAAAAGAAGGCTGGTCTTTGAAGTGAACCCCAAACGTTGGACATTTTAGATTAAGCAACTAACTCGGACTTGG
>R27__coassemble_1170_pt1 | contig 12824 bp, 9 predicted proteins | sample R27__metabat2_high_PE_050 | metagenome-assembled genome bin R27 | reverse complement strand
CTTGGAGACTCGTCACTCAAAACTTGCTTTTCTGCAAATCCCTAAGTGAGTGTCCCCAAGTGATTGCTTTTATTCATATTTCACTGATTTGCTTTGCTATCTTTGAGATTTTTTCGCTAAGCGAGTCGGCATCCGAAATTGCCGGTTTACTTGTCTGCTGCACTGCCGGGGCTTTTTCGTCCTGAAGCTGTTCTTCGTCCTCGTCTTCATCAACCAGACTAATAAGAAAGTCCTGCCACTGAGTATTGAGATCATCTATTGCGGTTGAGTGGCTTTGTCTTAAGCGTGAATACATCTTTTCGAACTTGCCTATGTAGTAAGCTTCATTTCGAATAGCATTATCTTCGGCTTCTTTTGCTTTCTTCTGACTCTCGGCAATTATCTCGTCTGCCTGTCTGTTTGCCTTTTCTATAACTGCCTTGTAGGCCTCGCGTGCCGCTATTACGGTATCGCTAATTTCTTCTTTCTGACTCTCATACAGAGAAATCTTTTCCTGAAGTTCCTTGGCCTTTTCAAGCTGGGCCTTCAGTTCTTCAATTTCTTTTGCCTGTTCAACGGCTCTTTTACGTATGTCAAGAAGAATATCGTCTACAGCGTCAGCCTCATAATATTTATTTTTTACCAGTTCAAGCTCTAATGCGTTAAAGTATTTCCCATCAAGTGACATAGAACTTTCTCCCCATTAATTAATAACCATTAGCGGACATTAACCTGTTATTTTTTATCCAATCCCAGTGAGCGGATAATCTCATCAAGTTCATCCTGATTTAGTTCTCTGGCAGCCGGGCTGACTGCGTTGTAGCTTCTTGTCTCATCTCCCATAACGCCGTACTGAATGGGCGTCGGTGTTTTCGGCTTTCTTGTGCCTGTTTCCTGCTCCCATCTTCTAGCCTCAATTTTCGCCCTTTGCTGCTGAAGCTGCTGCTCCTGTCTTTTCCTCTCAGCTGCTTCCTGACGAGCTCTTCTTTGTTTTTTCTTCTTTACTTTATAACGTATAAGGAAGAAAAGATACAAGACCATAGCCGCAACAATTATTATAAGAACAGCCTTCAGCCATTTTGCAGACATAAACTCCCTGAAATTGGATTTGGCAAGTTCCTTCTTGTCCATCTGGATTGAGTCCATGGTGACCAGGTTTATCTTTCCTGATTTAACTCCGTTTACGTATATCTGCGCCTCACCGAGGATAGTCTTTGGCTCAATCGGTGCCACAAGCTTTTCATCAAATATTGTAATATCGACAATGATATCGTCATCATCGGCATCCATCGGGACGAGAAGTCTTGCCGTTTCTGCTGCTCTTACAATTGCCTTCTTTCCGTCCTTGGCGTAGAGCACGTCAACCTCTTCAACTGCATCTCCGGCGGTTATTACCGTACGATATCCGAAATTGGCAAACGCCCAGTTGTAGAGCTTAATAGTTGTAGAGAAATTACCATAGTCGCTAACCTGTGCGTTGAGCCATCCGTCGCAGCCCATTACAACACACATTATTTCAACATCGTTCCTCTTGGCTGTTGACACAAGACAGTATCCCGCAGCCTTGGTGTAACCCGTCTTTATGCCGTGTGCGCCATCATATAGATAATTCGGTCCGTAAAATCCGTCAGTGCACATAAGCGCATTTGAGTTGCTCAGTTCACGTGCTCCGGAAACATTGGTCGGTGCTGTTTCATAATGAGTAGTATTTACTATCGCCTCAAAAAGAGGATGTCTCATCGCCTCATTTGAAATGAGGAAAAGATCGTATGCAGTTGTATGATGGCGGTTTACATCGTTTGTAAGTCCGTTAGTGTCAAGAAAGCATGTGTTTGTAGCCCCTATTTCGATTGCCTTTGCATTCATTTCAGCTACAAAGGCATCAATACTTCCGCTGACAGCAGTTGCAATAATGTTGCATGCTTCATTTGCCGAGTGTACCAGTGCACAGTACAGAAGGTCTTTGAAGCTCATCACTTCACCGGGAAAAATATCAACATTTGAACTGTCTTCGTCAAGTCCCACACGGCAGTCGCTTCCGGCCTCTATCATATCATCAAGGCTTACTCTTCCACTCTCAACCGCTTCGATTGCGACGAGGCCAGTCATTATCTTTGTTAGTGATGCCGGTGCTCTGAGCTGGTCCATATTCTGAGAATAAAGAATATTTCCCGACACCATATCTGCCACTACAAACGCCTGTGCGTTAACGGTCGGATAATCTATAGCATATGCACATGGTCCCGCACTGGACAGCACCAAGCACATAATCAGCAGTATAGTTAAAAAACGGAATTTTTTCATATAGCTTGCGCGGAGTTCCTTTATCTTGTATTATATTTAATATAGTAGCAAACATTATGAGTATATCATGGCAAGGTATAAGTGTCAAAGCTAACCGCAAAGGGCTTTCATGCTTTTTTTGCCGTACAGGAGTATTAAAATGCGTATACTTGTCGTTGATGACGAGGAATTACTTGTAAAAGGAATAAAGTTTAATCTTGAATCAGAAGGTTACACAGTCGATGCCTGTTACGACGGCGAAAGTGCCGTTGAAAAGGCTTCATCCGAGGCCTATGACCTAATAATTCTTGACCTCATGATGCCCAAGAAGAATGGTCTTGAAGCCTGTCAGGAAATCAGGAGTTTCTCTACTGTACCCATCATTATGCTTACAGCAAAAAGCGGAGATTCCGACAAACTGATGGGCTTTGAATCCGGTGCGGACGACTATATAACAAAGCCGTTCAACATCCTTGAACTCAAGGCGAGAGTAAGAGCATTAATCAGGAGATCTGTTATTACAACAGCAAGCGTCGAGAAATCTTCCATTCTGGAATATGAGGGACTCGTCGCAGATATCGACAGAAGACGTCTTACCAAAAACGGGGAAGATATTCCTCTTACCATGAAGGAATTCGATCTGATACTGTTCCTTATGAAAAATGCCGGCAAGGTTTATTCGCGCGAAAGTCTTCTAAACCTTGTATGGGGCTATGATTATGAAGGCGAGGACAGAACCGTAGACGTTCACATACGTAGAATACGCGAAAAGATTGAAGACGATTCAACCAATCCAAAATACATTCTCACAAAGTGGGGTGTAGGTTATTACTTTGCAGACTAGAATACTATGACTTCAAAAAGCATCCGATTCCAATTTTATAGCTTTCTGGCAGTCCTGCTTCTAGTGGTCTTTGTTCTTCTGAACATATTTCCTCTTACCACATCAAGGGATGCGGTCTTTGAGGAGAAGAAGAACACAATGACCTCACGCGGCAGTACCGCCGCAACCGCCATCGCTTCTATCGGCCACCTAAGCAGCGACAACATCCGTGATGTGCTGAGCATATTGGATATGAACAACTACTCGCGAATAGTCGTTACCGACGAAAAGGGCAATGTGCTCTATGACTCTGACACTGAATCCTCCGGCAACTATGGTCTTGAGGATCTGAATACTGCGCTTAGCGAAAAAAAGACAATATTCAGGTCGGATTTCAGAAATTCATCGTTTGTCAGTACTTTCTGTACTCCCATGAGCTACCAGAACGAGATTATTGGTGCTCTTTATCTGAAGGAAACTGATACAGAGCAGGCGGAGATTCTGCTTTCAATCCAGAACAAAATCCGCATAGTTTCTATCATGATTGTGGTAGTTGCTCTTGCCCTTGCAATCATTTTTTCCAGTACTCTACTCCGCCGTTTTTCGGAACTGGTGCGGTCAATGAGAATTGTTGCCAACGGGGACTATTCCCATCGTCTTGCCGTTAGCGGAAGAGATGAGATTTCATCTCTCGGAAACGAATTCAATGATATGACCGAGAAGTTCCAGACTATGGAACAGCAAAGGCTTCAGTTTGTATCTGATGCATCCCATGAACTCAAAACTCCTCTTGCATCTATAAAGCTTCTGAGTGACTCCATGGTTCAGAGCAAAATGAGTCCGGAAACAATGCAGGAATTTGCTTCGGATATTTCGCATGAGGCAGATCGTCTCCAGCACATTACCGAGGATCTTCTTAGTCTCAGCCGTATGGATGACGATGTACGTCTTACATCTGAGCCCGTTGATCTTAAGCCGGTAATAATTGATGCACTTGTTTCAATCAAGCCGATTGCAGACACAAAAAAGGTATCTGTAAAGTGCAATCTTGACGAGGGCTGTGTAATCATGGCTACAGTCGACGATGCTTTCCATATTGTATATAACCTTATGGATAATGCCGTTAAATACAATTCGGAAGGCGGAAGTGTAGATGTTTCTCTTTCCGGAGATGAAAATGAAATAAAACTCACTGTTAAAGATACCGGAATCGGAATTCCCGAGGATGAACGTCTCAACGTCTTCACAAGATTTTACCGGGTAGATAAGGCACGTTCACGCTCTTCAGGCGGCACAGGTCTAGGACTCAGTATTGTCCATGATGCTGTAAAGTCTCACGGAGGTACAATCACAATCGGCGCGAACAAACCTCGCGGCTCTGTTTTTACTGTTACTTTCCCGCGTCCAAGCGAGGAAGAGACCGGAATCTAGGTGTGATTTTGTTTTTGCGCTCCTCACAAACTCTTGCAATGACAGTCTATATAATGTAAAATAATTAAGTTAATATAACAATTTCGGAGGATAAATATATGGCAACAATTACAGCCGGTGATTTCAGGAACGGCGTAACATTTGAGATGGACGGCAACGTAATGCAGGTTGTAGAGTTCCAGCATGTTAAGCCCGGAAAAGGCGCCGCATTCGTCCGCACCAAGATGAAGAACGTCATCACTGGTGCCGTCACAGAAACTTCTTTCAACCCGACTGCAAAGTTCGAGTCAGCAACTGTCGATCGTCAGAACATGGAATACAGCTATACTGACGGAGACCTTTACTACTTCATGAACCCCGAGACATATGAGCTTGAGCCGGTTGATGCTTCTGTACTTTCGGACAGCTTCAAATTTGTCAAGGAAAACATGGAATGCACTATCAACTCCTACAAGGGCAAGGTATTTGCCGTTGATCCTCCAAACTTTGTTGACCTCGAGGTTACGCAGACAGATCCCGGTTTTGCCGGCAATACTGCTACAAACGCAACCAAGCCAGCAATCGTAGAGACCGGCGCAGAAGTAAAAGTTCCTCTTTTCATAGAGCCCGGTGAGAAGATTAAGATTGATACCCGTTCAGGGGAATATCTCAGCAGAGCATAATAAATTATCAGCGAGGGCAATAAGCCCTCGCTTTTTTTAGGAGAGGTTATGTACAAACCACTTGCCGATGAAATACGTCCGGTTTCAATCGATGATGTTGTGGGACAGCAGCACATACTCGGTCCCGATGGTATGTTGAGAAGGATAATAGAAAGCGGTCAAATTCCAAATATGATTTTCTATGGTCCTTCCGGCACTGGAAAAACTACTGTCGCCAGAATCATTGCTGAAAAAACCAACCGTACCTTAAGAAAATTGAATGCAACTACTGCCGGTATTGCTGACATCAAGGCAATAATTGACGAGCTTGATACTTTACTTACACCCGGCGGTGTTCTGTTGTATCTTGATGAGATACAGTATTTCAACAAAAAACAGCAGCAGAGCCTGCTTGAGTTCATTGAAGACGGCAGGATTACTCTTATCGCTTCAACAACTGAAAACCCGTATTTCTGTGTTTTTGGAGCTATTCTCAGCCGTAGCACGGTGTTCGAGTTTAAACCGCTCAAGGCCTTGGATGTAAGGACTGCTGTCATACGCGCAGTAGACATTGAAAACGCCAAACGTGATACTCCGGCCGAACTTGAAGACGGCGTCCTGGATCGTATTTCGCTCTCATGCGGCGGAGATGTCAGAAAAGCCATCAATAGTGTTGAACTTCTGTTTTCAACCTTAAAAGGCAACGAGAAGATTTCCCTTGCTGATGCTGTTGCAATTACGCAGAAAAGTTCTATGCGCTACGACAAGGACGGAGACGAACATTTTGATATTCTCTCTGCAATGATGAAATCACTCCGCGGGTCTGATCCTGATGCCGCGCTTCACTACCTTTCGCGTGCACTGGAAACAGGAGATCTTGTCGGGATATGCAGAAGAATTCTCTGCTCGGCAAGTGAAGATATCGGTCTTGCCTATCCCCTGGCTGTACCTATAGTCAAAGCATGTGTTGACAATGCTCTTCAGCTCGGAATTCCGGAAGCCAGACTCCCTCTTGCCGAGGCATGCATCTTTTTGGCAACCTGTCCGAAAAGCAACAGTGTTGTCATGGCAATTGATGCAGCTGTTTCCGACGTTCAAAGCGGCAAGGTTGGAAGCATCCCCAGAGAACTGCAGAATGTTCATGCCGACGGTACCGGATTTGAAAGAGAGCAGGGTTATAAGTATCCGCACTCATATCCCGGGCACTGGGTAAAACAGCAGTATCTGCCTGATGAGCTGAAATACACCCGCTACTACGAATATGGCGACAACAAGGTTGAGCAGGCAGCCGCAAAATACTGGGAAGAAATAAAGAAACCATGAACATACAGGTCGGGGATATAATAAAGACAAAAAAACAGCACCCCTGCGGGTGCAGCGAATGGGATGTACTTCGCATAGGTGCTGATTTTAAAATACGCTGCCGCGGCTGCGGCCACGAACTGATGCTTCCGAGAAGCAAAGTCGAAAAAAGCATTAAGTCCGTATTAACAGAGAAATAAATAGAGCAGGGAAACGACAAGCTGTCATCTTTCCTGCTCTATATTTTTAGTTCGCTGAATTTGATTTAATTGCGCTGTTCATCATAAACAGCAGTTCCAGTGCACTTCGAAATGGCTGTTCATTTTCGCCTTTTCTGAGAGAAATTGTTCCCTGCCAGCTTGAATTCTGGCAGAACAGGACCTTTACAACAAAAGTTGCAAGTTTTCCGCTGTCAACGGAATCACTGCTTAGATTTACCTGCGATGCTTCAAAGCTTCTCATCAGCCTGTAAGGCTTCGGATAATCCATTTCTTCAATCATATCCTGCATTTTCATTAGAAAATCTATTGTAGAATCAAAGCTTATACTTTTGGGGTAGAAGGGATTTGAAATAAATCCCTTCATATTTTCACCATCGTACGAATCTAAACAGATCTTTGAATATCTACATGCATTATTCATTATAACTGCCTCAGATTTCCCCTCTGTAAACGTGATCGTCAGCATCCTTGAAATTGAAGTATGTTGCGAAGCCCTGACCTACGCCATATGCAAGCATAAGCGGTGTGAACTTATCTACGAATGCCATGGCTCCGGAGAAGTCCTGCGTTGCAAATAGTGTGATTATAGATGCCAGTGCAACAGCTGCTCCTGAATACTTTGTGATATTCTTGCGTTTTTTGTCTTCCTCAGAAAGGTCTTCAGGTCTGTCTGTACCCTTTATTGCAAACATTGCAACAGATGCCAGAGATGTAAGGCCTGCCAAGATAACATTTAGAAGTGACCATGTTTTTGCGGGAGCTTCAGCAAGTGGTACTTCCACTTCTGGAATATCCGTATTTTCTGTCGTTGTAACCGTTACATTTGGTGACGGTGAAGGTTCTGTCGCAGGAGGTGTCGGTTCTGGATCCTGAGGAGGAATAATAATCTGAGGTACTACGCCGCCTCCGCCTCCGCCAACAAATGTATATCTAACGTTTTCAACCACGTCATTTGCAGGCATTGTGAGCACAACTGCCGCACGGTCTGCCGTGTAATTGGCTACTGCCGGGGATGCAATATTAATAGCATCGCCATAATGTCTCTGTACGGTTATCGTATTATTGAGAGTATTTCCAAGGTAATAGTTGATTGTAAGATTATAACTAAGCTGTGTGAATGCATAGCTGTAATTGGAATCACTTGTTTTTGTTACGGTAATCGTTGTTCCGACTGCCGGGGCCCACGAGCCATTGCCATAACCGGTATTTGCTTTCATTCCCGTCGGCATTGTGTATGTACCCTGGCCCTTGGTATTGTATGCTCCGTCCTTCATGAGGGCTATCACTGCTGTGATATCTGCTGTTGAATTATCGGACCATGTACCATTTGTTACCTTGAGAGATATTGTCTTGGTGTACTTCTCTTTTATTCCGTTGATTGACTTTTCAAAATTAGGTGTAAGGATAACATTTCCGTCATTATCGACTGTCTTATCCCAGCCATCAAACAGATATCCATCCTTGGTCGGATCCGCAACTGAGAAGTCGTCATCGACTATTCTTGTATATGTTCCGTCTCCGTTATCCGTCCAGCCGGTTCCGCCGGTAAATGTTGAATCTCCCGGTTTGACTGTTACAGTCTTACCATATTCAAGTACAATCGTTTCATTTGTCGGATCAACATCTTCATTGTGCTTGTTGTAGTCAACTTCATATGTGAGGGCTTCCCACTGAGCTGTATATACGTACTTGTAGGTCTTGCTGTCAATGGTCTTGTCGGCTTCCTTGCTCCAGCCGGCAAATGCATATCCGGTCCTGACCGGTGTTCCGAGTGTGATATCTCCCATCTCATCTGTGAGGGTTATATCTACTGCATCGGTGTAATCATGGCCGTCATATGTCCATGTACCACCGTTTGGTATTACACGGATTGTTTCTCCCGTTACTATGTCATCTTCATTATTAATCTTATGGAGCTTTTTAGTCGTAACTGTTATGCATACAGAGCAGCCGTCGTCAATATCTGATCTGAAAACTGCCTGTGTCGCATACTCTGGAAGTGTGTATTCCGGATAACATCTCTTTACTTCGTCAATTAAGTCGTTTCCACTGATTTCTACTCTGCTCTTCTCTGTACCGCCGGAATCTTTTTCTACTACGGTGATTTTGTCTATCACATAGCCATCATCACATACTGCTGCAACATTGTAAGAGTCCACTTCACCTGTAATAGTATTTGACCCGCCCTTAGCACTGATAAGCGCATTGTTGACTACAAGCTGGAGATTTGCAGGATCAAACGGATTTATCTCTCCGGAAAGATCCGTCTGTACTTCGCTTGCATATACCGTTACATGAGCATCGCCTTCTATTATAATGGTATATTCTTCTTCCCACTGAGCTGTATATACGTACTTGTAGGTCTTGCTGTCAATGGTCTTGTCGGCTTCCTTGCTCCAGCCGGCAAATGCATATCCGGTCCTGACCGGTGTTCCGAGTGTGATATCTCCCATCTCATCTGTGAGGGTTATATCTACTGCATCGGTGTAATCATGGCCGTCATATGTCCATGTACCACCGTTTGGTATTACACGGATTGTTTCTCCCGTTACTATGTCATCTTCATTATTAATCTTATGGAGCTTTTTAGTCGTAACTGTTATGCATACAGAGCAGCCGTCGTCAATATCTGATCTGAAAACTGCCTGTGTCGCATACTCTGGAAGTGTGTATTCCGGATAACATCTCTTTACTTCGTCAATTAAGTCGTTTCCACTGATTTCTACTCTGCTCTTCTCTGTACCGCCGGAATCTTTTTCTACTACGGTGATTTTGTCTATCACATAGCCATCATCACATACTGCTGCAACATTGTAAGAGTCCACTTCACCTGTAATAGTATTTGACCCGCCCTTAGCACTGATAAGCGCATTGTTGACTACAAGCTGGAGATTTGCAGGATCAAACGGATTTATCTCTCCGGAAAGATCCGTCTGTACTTCGCTTGCATATACCGTTACATGAGCATCGCCTTCTATTATAAGGGTATAAGCGACTTTCCACTTTGCAACATATGTAATTGTAAGTTTGTCTGAGCTGGATTTTGCATCTTCAGCAAGAACTTTGGAATTTACGTTTGGCTGCCAACCATCAAAAATGAAACCGCTCTTTGTAGGATCAGAAATTTGCGGTGTTGCATCATTCACACTGAGATCTGTAAATATGGTGCTTTCTGATGTTGTTGAGCCGCCATTCAAATCATATACAACCGTGAATCTGTCTTCCAGGTCATCTATGTCGTTATCATTCTTGTCTTCGCCCCAGTATCCGGTTACAGTTACATTTGTATCTGGCATTACAAACTTGCCGTCTGTAATAGTAATGCCTTCAATCTTCCATCCCTTAAAGATGTACCCTTCAACCGCATCAGGGTTTGGCTTAAGTGTGACGGTGACATCTTTTGCATATGAATTGCTGTCAACAGGAGCAGAAACTCCCTCTGGAATGGATCCTGTAAAGGTGTAAGTTACTGCATGCTCAGTTGCTTCTTCTTCCTGCCATACCGCATATACCTTTTTACTTGTTAATGGGCTAGTTCCGTTTGTGCTATCCGAAGATGAGGAAAGAGTGATTGCAGAGCCTGCGTTATATGTGGCTCTAGTTGCACCTTCCGTGTCGCTCCATCCGAGGAATACAAATCCGGCTTTTTCAGGCTTCTGAGAAGTTATTGTGAATGTATGGCTCTTATCTGCAGTGGGACCATAAGTGTCTTTTGACGGAACATTGTTTGCTCCAGAAGCCACATATTCAAGCTCATACTTATAATCATAATAATCTATGTAGTAGGTCTTGCTATCGGAATCCACAGTAACTCCGGCATAGCGGTATCTTCCGTTGTTCTTGTTATTTACAACAATATCTGACGCCTGCATTCCATCCCCGCGCTCTGGGAAATAGACATAGTTCTGACCTTTATAGCTTATCTGGGCCTGCTTTACGCCATTTAGACGCACTACCACATGTCTCTGAACTATTCCATGATTCTCTGAGAAAATACTGTTTGTTGTTGCGTCTGTTGCAACATTTTTCTGAGAAACCGTGCAGAAATTATTTTCCTGAAGCGGAATACCGAGCGGATAAGCATACACATAATAAACGGCATCACTACCAAAACCATACGAAAATCTTGTCTGATTGTCTGCTCCGCTTACATTATCAACCGCATCATCGGCAACCACAAGAAACCAGTAATTTGGGCTGCTCCATGTTGCCGTCTGGAATTCACCGCCTATTGATACGTCGTTTGCGTTATATACATATGCTGTGTCTACCGGTGAAGTACCGCCTATGTCGTGCTGGTCTCTCATATACAGATAAACTTTACCCGGCTGGTTATATAAGCCATCAAAATTAGCACTGTAAGGCCCGTACTTTCCGTATGTGATTGTCATGTCGCTGCGCCACTCAAAAATCTTGTATCCGTAGAGATCCCAGTCATCTGAATCGCCTTTTGAAATGTGGTCTCTGTGGTAATACGTCATGATGTTGTCGGTATTACCGGAGTGGCTGCCTCTCGTTGTTACATAAATATTTACTTGAATACCGTTATGATTACCGCCAAAGCCGAGCTGGCCTGACATGTGAGCAGTATTGTCACTATCGGGATCTACCCTTTTGGCTTTGTTGCCAAGTGTGTTTGAAACAACTTTTGAGGTTGTGACTTTTTGCAGTACATAAGTAGTGCTGTTTTTCAGTTTTATACTGAAATCTATTATGCCAAGTGAGTCTGCCTTTCCCGAAAGATCCCAGTGCTCCTTCTCTGCTCCGTCAACATAAACGGTTACCTTTATATTTCTATTGCTGTACCAGGATCCCCACTGTCCGCTGATATTGACATAAGTGCCGGAATAGCTGAATTTATCTCCGCTGGCATCAGTTACATTAATGGTAAACTTGGTTCCGTCACCGGTCACAATGTCAAGTGTCTCTTCCGTGTCAAACGGTGCAAGGGACTTGAGCATCCAGTCACCGTCTTCGCAGCGTGTAATCTCTATAAGCTCAGGGTCTGAGAATACAACGCTTGTGCACTCCTTGGCATCATATTCAATTTCAAGTATCTCAAACAGCTTTGAAAGGAGTATTTCGCTCTCGCCTTCAATGCTGAAGTCTATTCCGTTATAGTGGAAGTCAACAGTGTAGCTTGCCGCATAGACAACATACACGGAGAATCCCTCTGCGACAAATTCAACTGCATCACCTGATACAACTTCAGCTGCAACAGAAGTTGCGCTGCCTGCATCATCAATGTGAATAAGTCCGACTTCGTCAGCATCCGCAATTACGATTGCCGGTGTAATAACAACACTTACAGACTCGTCAATTGTGTATTCCTGTCCGTCCACCATAACGCAGATGTCATATGCAACGAAGCTATCAAGATTCATATCGTCATCGATGAATCCTTCAACGAGGCTCTTGCTGACAGTGACTCTCGTCATTGTGATGTATGCATTTTCCGGCAGTAATCCGCTAACAACAACGGATGCACCATCTGAGCATACTGTTGTGAGTGTCTGCTGTGAAAGAACTATTTCTGCCTCTGCTTCAGTCTCTTCGGACTCTTCTTCTGCAGCATTTTCCGCCCAGATTGCTGTATAGCTGTAATCAAAGGCATCATCTTCTGCCCCGGTCTTTACATCCCATCCGCTGAAGGTGAATCCTTCCCTTGCAGGAGTTGCAAGGTCAAAGGCTTCAACTATAGTGATTGTGAAGATACCATTATTGGCTTCAACCTTGTTTGCTTCCGGTCCGTTGTATGTCCACTCGCCGCCGTTTGGGTCAATTACAAAAACCGTATACTCTGCGTCGGCTTTAGGATCCAATGTGACAGAGTTTTCCTCTTCCTCATTGGCTTCCGGCTCTTCAGCCTCTTCATTGGCTTCCGGCTCTTCGGCCTCTTCGCTGGCTTCCGGCTCTTCAGCCTCTTCATCGGCTATGATTGCAGATTTTTCAAGTACTGCTTCTTCAGATGCAGCAACCTCATCTTCTGCTATGTTATCAGCAAAAGTTGCTGTCGGCAGAAGACTTACAATCATAAGTAGTGCTAGGATTAATGAAAGTGTTTTCTTTTTCATGATGGACACCTCTGATTTTGCATTTTTTCTTATTTTGGCTTTATTTTAGTCCGAGAAGGTTACAGAAGTG
>R27__coassemble_1133_pt1 | contig 13102 bp, 8 predicted proteins | sample R27__metabat2_high_PE_050 | metagenome-assembled genome bin R27 | reverse complement strand
CTCCTGAACAGCCTTAATGCGGCCGGGATGGTCAATATAATAGGGGCTGGTTTTATCACTCAAATATCTTGACATTTCATTGCCCTCCTATCAGTACTCTGTCGGAACTTCCGCGCTGATTTTGTTGAGTCGGTCAGAAAGAGCCGCGAGCTTGAGTCCGGCTGTAAGATTGCCTTTGAATTTAAACTTGCCGCACATAAGCGCCTTCTGTGAATTCATCTCTCCACGCGTGCACTTGGCAAAGTCCTCATAATCTCCGATGATTTTGAATTTTGCTTCGGGGCCCTCGCCCTCACCGATCTCGATTGTGTCAATGTCTCCGTCTACGATTGAAATGAAATAATACCTGTCCTTGCCGTCCGGGCAATTTCTGTAGATATTATTCAGGCTTGCAGTAGCCTTGGGATTGATTCCGCCTTCATTGAATTTCTCCTGAAGTCTTGCAAAAACCGCATCGCGCCACTCCGGTGACAAATACTTGTAAGCCATAGTAGTCTCCTTTCTGAAAATATATTGTTGTTATTTTAATTTAATAATTTGGCAGATTATTAAATTATTTACTCACCACAAGTAAACACCTATAAAGGCGAACTGTCAAGAAAAAGAAAAGGCCAATACCATAGTATTGACCTTTCTTCATTATTATCTTTTTTTCAATCCGTTGAGAAGAACCTTCAGAATTTCCGGAACAATATCAAAAATATCTTCTATATCATCCTTGATGTAAGTCTCAATTATAAGTGCTTTATAGACAGAGAACAAAATTTCCGTACCCTTTAATGTGTCTATCTTTTCAAATAATCCCGCTTCGACGCCTTTGTCAAGCGCCCTTTTCAGCATGAAGAACGACTCCTTGTTTATTTCCTCATACGGATCGGCTTCCGGGAACAGCGGAAAAATATTAGAATCCTTTTTAAGTATTGTCCTGAAGGTACGGTCACCATTCAAATACTCAATTGAGCTTCTGCACAGCGCGAGAAAATACTCCTCCGGGTCTTCGATGCTCTCTATAGCCTCGCTGACATATGTCTGCCACTTTTTAAGCGCATATCCCACGCAGTCGTGGTACAACGCCTGTTTACTGCTTGCATATGAATAAAGGCTTGCGCCTGTCATATTCAATTCGGAAGCGATATCCTCAAGCGTTGCCTTCTTGTATCCGAAATCAGCAAACTGCTTCAGTGCAATTTCATATATCTGGTTTTCATCAAGTCTCTGCCTCATAATAACTCCATGTAGCTCAAACTGACAATTATTATAACACACTGCCGCAGGCTTTTGCATCTAATATATTCAGCATCAAGCCGAAATCATCTGTTCAGAAATGGTTTTGCAACCTTCCTGTTGAAATAATCTATAAGAGGTCCCATGCAAAATGCAGTCACAACTGTGCCTATTCCCGCAATGGAAGGTATTTCGCTCCGGTTTCCGCCGCCGGCGAGAAAAATGATGCAGCCTAATACCACGCAAATAACATCCGTAAAAATCCGTATATACTTAAACTGACCCAGATTCCATTTGTCTGCCATAGTGATAGCAAGCGCATCATAGGTTGAAACGCCCATCTCAGCTGTCATATAAAACGCTGAGCCGAAGCACATAACAACAACTGCCGCAAGCAGGAGAATAATACGGATAACAAATGAGGGATTTAGAATCAGCATCTGGAATAATCCAAGGCTGAACTGTGTTATATACCCGAAAAACAACAGATTGATAAATGTGGCTATTCCAATCATCTTTCTGTTAAAAACCAGGGAGAAAAGCAAAAGGATGATATTGACAATTACATATAATGTACCGAACTGTATGGGAAGCAGCTTATCAAGGCCGGCCATAAATGTCTGGAAGGGATCCACTCCGAGCGCAGCATGTTTAAACAAACCAACGCTGATGGCACAGATCAAGACTCCTAGCAAAGACATCAGTATTCTCTTCGTTGTATTTCCATTCATCGGTGGCTTGCCTCTTTAAGTCAGATTACCGCAGTGTACAGTCCTATGTGCTCACGTCCCTTCAGCATATCGGCCGTGTTTCGCGCGTTGAAATAGAGCCAGAGTTTTCCGTCATAGCATGACAGAGAAGATGCGTACACAAACTGCCTCATCCAATTGCTGTTTCTGCTATCCGGACATATCTGCGGTGAAAGAAGATCCTTTACATACCTGAAATCTGTACCATTGTCCGAATTCAGAAGCACAATTGCGGAATGTGAGTCACCGTTTTCATCCCTGTATATCCCATTCTGTATCCCTATGTATCCGTCCTTGACCCTATATACCTTAATACAGCCCGAGCACAGATTTCTCCACCTTTCATTAGGATCCGGAGATAATATTGGTAATGTGCGCGCAGAAAACGGTCCTTCTGGCGATTCGCTATCAGCAACACTGATATATTTAGGCTCACAAAATCCGCAGTCTTTAAGATAAACCTGCCCGGCCGAGAAGTACATATGGTATTTTCCATCATTTTGAAAAAGAAACGGGTTGGATATCTCTGTTCCTCTTTCGTCCGTGGCATATATGATGTTGTTATCAAGGACCTTCACAGGCTTCGAAAAGTTCACAAGATCATGGCTTTTTACAAGACGGATATCTGAAACCCAGCCGCCAAAAATGAGGCCCTTCATCTTCTTGAAAAACGGCTGCAGATGTTCATAGTAGATATAGTATTCGCCGTCTATGCGGTTGATATTTCCCCGCATGGCCCTGTTTACAATTCTTCCAGCATACTCCCATGTGTATCCGTCATCTGATACATACTGATTAAGCGCAAATATGCTGTGGCAGATAAGATGCCATTTCCCATCATGGCTTTCATCAGGTGTTACCAGCGACGGATCGGCAACAATGGGGCTGAGTCCTCGCCTTTCTATAACGGGATTCCCCTCAAAAAGTGAGAACTGAGCTGTATTTATTTTTTCAAGAGTCAGATTAATCATAGCCGCATTTCCTCTATCCAAAATTACTAAAAATAAGCTATATAGCTCAAAAGTCCGAACAGTTGTTCAGACTTTTGTTGTTATTGCATCTGGATGTCTTCGTTCTTCTATTCATCTAAAGATATTTTGCCAGCGTCTCATTAAGCTTTTTGATATCAATCGGCTTTGATACGTGGTCATCCATTCCTGCTTCTATGGACTTCTGTCTGTCTTCCTCAAAAGCATTAGCCGAAAGAGCAATAATGGGAACATGCTCATCAGGAAATAGCTCACGTATTTTAGAAGTTGCTTCATAGCCACTCATTACGGGCATCTGTATATCCATGAGGATACAGTCAAAATATGTTATTCCTCTCTTTTTAACTTCCTCGACTGCCTCCAGGCCATTTTCGGCAGAAACTACATAAGCCCCTTCATCCTGAAGTATTGCCTCAGCTATTTCACGGTTAAGGTCATTGTCTTCAACAAGCAGGAACATTTTTCCATTCATTGAGAAATCCGTAGATACCGACTCCTCAACATCCGCAACCGCCACATCATTATCCCGTATCTCAAAAGGCAGATCTATCCAGAATGTCGTTCCAATTCCGAGCCTGCTCTCGCAGGATATTCTGCCGCCCATCTTATCTACAATGGATTTAACAAGTGCAAGTCCGATGCCGGTTCCCTGAATACCGCTTTCCGTTGAGTTCTTCTCTCTGGAGAATTCCTCAAACATATGCTTCTGGAACTCTTCAGACATTCCCTGACCATTATCCGCGACAGTAAACCTGTATACCGGATTGTCATTTATCTCTTCATCAAGTTCGCAAACCGAAACATCTATTTTACCGCCGTCATGCGTATACTTGATGGCATTGGAAATCACATTGACAAGAATTCTTTCCGTATGAGAGAAATCCACATAATTATACCTGTGTTTGATTTCCCCAAACGAGAACCTCAGGTCAATATTCTTTGCATCCGCAAGTTCACGAAGCATGGGCTCTATGCCGATGAAACAGCGATACATATCTGATATGTCTCTGGAAAAGGTAACTCTTCCGCTCTCAATGCGGGACAAATCAAGGATGTCATTTATGATGCCCAGAAGCGAGTGGCCGGACAAATCTACCTTACGGAGGCTGTCCAATGCTTTTTCCTTGTTGTCGATATCCTTAATAGCTCTGTCGTTGAAACCGAGTATGGCATTCATCGGGGTACGTATATCATGAGACATATTGAACAGGAATGTGGATTTTGACTTGTTGGCGGCTTCTGCCTGTGACAAGGCATCTTCCAGGCGCTGTCTTATATCCATCTCCTCTTTTACCTGTCGGGTTCGGTCGGTAAATGCGAGAATTACATTTCTTGCAGGTTCGGAAACAGGCTCGACCTTTATCATGTTCATCTCTATCCAGACCCACTCTCCGTTTACGTTGCGTCGTACCATTACCTTATGGGATCTGGTATCCTTAAGCGCTTCGCGAATATGATTAAGATCTGCAAAATAATAAATCTTGTCCCTGTCTTCCTCATGGACATACATGTCGGCGTACTGCGTAAGTGCTTTAGACACATTGCTAAATCCCTCAACAATAGTACTAATATCTTTTACATCGTCTGTAATTGAATAGATATTATACGTATTTTCGTCAAGGTTTACCGTGTACAGGCTAACGCAGTCACTGGCAAGACCATTTATTACCTTTAATCCCTGTTCAATGTTCTTCTTATATTCAGCTTCCTTGCGGATTCTTTCATCTGTATAGAAAACACCCACGAGGAAGTGGCTGTCATCCCCGGATTTTTTGACTACCTTTACTCTATACCACGCAGGCCCATTATCGCTCATCAATCGGTAGTCGATTATGAACTGGCCCTGTTCTTTAAGTGTTTTCCTAATGTATTCCTTATTGCTGAAAGTATCCCTGATTAGATCCTTATCTTCGCTATATACAACCTTTTCCACGTCCTTCAATGTATCTGCGTAGAAATCGCTGCCTTTTTCCATCTTCACCAGTACATCGTCAAAGTATGCTGTATCATATGAGAATATTTCATAGCTGCCAGTTTCAGCATCAACGTCAAAGATTGCCTGAAACTCATCAGACAGCCCCATAACTCTCGCCATCTGTTCTTTCAGCTCTGCTTCTTTTTCATCTCTTGCTATCTGCATCCTGTTCTGAAGCACCCGGTCAGTCCGGCGATTAATGGACGAAATAATAAGCAAACAGATGAGCATAAGCATTATCATTGAAGCTAGGAAAAACAGCCCCGGATAATACTCGATAAAGTCCTTAAAGCTGAAATCGCTCACGAAAGAACCGCACCATTTCTCGTTTAGATTGCTTAAAAAGCCCTCATTACTGAGCTGCCTGATAATTTCGTTAATCTGATCCGCCAGCTGAGTATCGCCAGCTTTTACTCCAATCGAAAGATGTGAACCGGTAATTTCACATGTGGCTTTAATATCGCTGAAGCCGTTGTCTCTGATGATTTTCCTTCCTATCGGATACTTTGCAATTACACAGTCAAGCTCGCCGTTCTCCAGGGCAACAAATGCGTCAGTATATGTCTGGAACGGTTTGCATGCTTCATTCAATCCGAAATCCTTCAGGGGTTCTGCTCCGGAAATGATGCCGATTTGTTTGCCGTAAACGTCGGCAACTGATACGACACTGCCTTTGCTGAACGCAATCCACGAGTTACTGACAACCGGAAGAGTATTTCTGATACCGTCAAGTTCCTCTTCAAAGGTGGTACTCATTACAATGTCCGCTTCACCGCTTCTTATCTGCTCGAGACATTCCGAATAGGTAAGGAACCTGATATCAACATTCTTCTCAAGTCTGTTGGCTATCTCATTTATTAACTCCACATCATGGCCGGAAGGTGTCCCGTCGTTATTTCTGTAGGAGAACGGTGCAAAGTCGTAATCCATTACAACTATGAGTGTTTCATTATAGCAGTTGTTTGCCTGAACTTTTACGGAGGGTTCATGGTAAAGCACTCCCAGTCTGAACAGCACAAGTACTGCCACGGCAGCAGCCATTATAGTTGCCGCGACATAGGTGATTATCCTTATGGCTTTACGGCCTGACTTTGCCGCACCATCTGAGAGTTCAATGCTGTTTTTTAAAATGTCTTTTGATACATCTTTCATAGTCTTGTAAAACCCCGTTATTGTTCCGATGAAATCAAACGTTTGTTTTCTTTACAGATACTTTGCCAGAGTTTCCTTCAGAATCTGAATGTCAATCGGCTTGGCTACATGGTCATCCATTCCGGCATCTAATGACTTCTGCCTGTCTTCTTCAAATGCGTTTGCACTGAGTGCGATAATCGGAAGATGAGTATTATGGGGATTCGGCAGTGCACGTATTGCCTTTGCCGCATCATATCCGTTCATTCTCGGCATCTGGATATCCATGAGAACAGCATCATAGTATTCAGGCCTTCCCTCTTGCGCTGTTTTTCTGACCATTTCCACAGCAACATCGCCGTCTTCAGCGGTTTCAACAAGCAAACCTTCTTCTTCCAGAAGCTCCGTTGCAATCTCGCGGTTCATCTCATTATCTTCAACAAGAAGAATACGCTTGCCTCCAAGGAATGGATGGTATGATTCCTTGATTTCTTCATTTTTCTCTACTGCGTTTGGATTCCATCTCATTGGAATCGACACCTTAATAGTTGTTCCTTCACCGAGCTTTGACTTTATTTCTATTGTTCCGTCCATCAAATCCACAAATTTTTTGGCAATAGACATTCCGAGTCCGGTTCCCTGAATCTGACTTACAGTTGTATTGTTCTCGCGTGAGAACTCATCAAATATATGTTCGACAAATTCATCCGACATTCCTATGCCGGTGTCCTCGACCTTGATGACATAAAGGCCGTACCCTTCCTTTTCGCAAGGCAGCTCTTCCAGATAATAATCTATGCTTCCTCCTTCAGGAGTGTATTTAACCGCATTTCCAACTATATTTGTAATAATCTGGTCCACGTGCGTAACATCCGTCAGCACATCCTTATGGGCAATGTTGCCTATATGCCGTGTGAATCTGATACTTTTACTGTTGCAGTCGGCAGCGGCTATTGTTTCCATTACGAATGATCTTTCAATTACATCTGCAGGGTCTTCTGACAGAATAATCTTTCCCGACTCAATTCTGGACATTTCAAGAACCTGATTAACTAACGAAAGAAGCTGTTTTCCTGACAAGTCTATTTTATTCAGGCAGTCTTTAACCTGTGCTTTTTCGGCATACTTCTTTGCCATTGCCGTATATCCGATGATGGCGTTCATAGGCGTACGTATATCATGCGACATATTAAACAGAAACTGGCTTTTTGCATGGTTTGCATTTTCTGCGACACTTGTCTGATTGGCAAGCTGCGTATTCAAATCCTGAATGGTCTTCAATTGTTCCTGTGTCTGTGCAAGATTCTCTGCCTTGATTTTTTCAGATTTTTTAACCGCTTTTAAATATGCAGTCAGAATTGCCACAATAACCAGAATGACAGCTGCCGTTACGAACAGCACAAGGACGAGATTATCATAGATAAAATCCTTTACGCCGTATGTGCTGGAATTTTCCATATAACCGTACATTGCCCCTGTTATCTGTGACTTGTCCATTAGTCCGATGCCGCGGTCGATAAGGGCAAGAAGATCAGTATTTCCCTTCAACACGCCAAAGCAGTACGTCTTACTTTCATCCATAGGAATATAGTGTATGCTGCTAAACTCACTGTTCGTCAAATGTCCGGCAAGGCGGACGTTGGTCATGATGGTACATGAAGCCTTTCCAGCAAGAACTGCTCTCAGGCAGTCCTCGCCCGAGCCGACTGTTACGATTTCCGCGTCAGGATAATGCTCTCTGATATAAATCATCTGAACAGATCCCTTGGAATTGACCGCAATCTTGTCGAAGATGTCATCAGAATAGTCACCTTTGAACGCAACAGTCATAGGCAGGTCAAAGAGGCCTGTTGAAGTCATGATTCCCGTAATTTCTGAATTCCAGGCACTAGCGATGACGGGAAATGCCGCATCAATTTCCCCATTGTTCAAACCTTCAACAAGCTCGTCATGTCCGGGATAAACTAAATACTCGATTGCAAGAGAATCCCCTATTGCCATCTCCTTCAGCCAGGAATCTGTTATATCCGTGATTACTCCTGTAACATTGCCGTTTTCATCAGTTGAGCAAAACGGCATATAATCTTCCAGATATCCGATGCGAAGCACTTTATTGTCGTCGACCCATGCAAGTTCCGCTGCAGAAAGGGTCGCGTTAGTTGTTGTTCTGTAGTAATACTTTCTCTTCAGATTACTGTAGAAATCCGGGCTATTCAGTTCAATTGACTCAAGTGCATAGTTAAGGTCGCTAAGTATATCCTTGGCGCCCTTCCTGACACATATGTAGGATTTTGTTTCCGCATAGCGAAGATATGCTCTTACATTCCTTGAACGGTCAATATTGTTTTCCGCTCCGATGAAACCGTCAATATTTCCGTTTTCCAGTTCATCCGTCAGCGGATTGATTGAATCATAGTACACGTATTCCGGCTCTATGCCATTGGCATCAGCCCATTCCAGAAACTCTCGTGTCATGTTGTTGTCACGGATTACGCCGATACGTCTTCCGTTCAACTCGGTATCTGTGCTTATTGGATCGTCACGACGTACAAAAAGAGAATGGTAATCAAGGTCAATTGTTCTATCCGGCCAATCCATATATGGTTCACGGTCTTCTCTGTATGCCAGTCCTGCAAATATGTCAATTTCGCCAGCCTTGAACCTGTCAAAAAGCTCAGCCCAGTCGCCATAAACGTATTCGTATTTCCAGCCCGTATATTTGGCAATTTCCTGAAGAATCTCATATGAATATCCCGACTTAATTATGTCATCGGAACCTTTCTCCTGGAAATTCACGCTCTCAAAATAGGCCACTCTAACCGTTTTCTGATTGTTCTCCGCCGCATATGCAGTAATAGGGACCATCAGACTTAGTACCATCACGCAGCACAATACAAGGGTTAAGATCCTTTTTATTGGTTTGTAAGCCGACAACTGTCGCATACTTGTGTGATGGATTGGCTTTTTATTTATCATCATATAAACCTCAAATTAATATTCTAGTTCACAATCCCAAAATTGATTTTGCGCATACTAATACATAATAAATATTAACAGAATCACTTGTACATTTCAATAAAACATATTCCGGTTACATTCCTGTATTCCGATAAAAGCAACAAAAACAACTCTGAAAATACATCAAAGTTGCTTATCATTACTGGCAAAGAACCCTAATATCATAAAAAGCCACCTACGCAGGTGCTGTGTGCCTCCGTAGGTGGACTCCAATTAATGTATGTATTATACTGTATTTTTGTTGGTTCTATAAGAATTTTGCAAGAGTCTGTTTAAGCTTCTGAATGTCAATCGGTTTGGCTACGTGATCATCCATTCCGGCATCTATTGACTTCTGCCGGTCTTCTTCAAAAGCATTTGCACTGAGTGCGATAATTGGAAGATGTGTATTATGGGGATCCGGCAGTGCACGTATTGCCTTTGCCGCATCATATCCGTTCATTCTCGGCATCTGGATATCCATGAGAACAGCATCATAGTATTCAGGCCTTCCCTCTTGCGCTGTTTTTCTGACCATTTCCACGGCAACATCGCCGTCCTCAGCAGTTTCAACAAGCAAACCTTCTTCTTCCAAAAACTCCTTAGCTATTTCACGGTTCATTTCGTTATCTTCCACAAGGAGCAGGCGTTTTCCTTTGAAATCCTGATTGTGATGTTTTGCTGCCTCTTTTGCACGGTTTTCAGCATGTTCATCCCATTTCATAGGAATTGAAACAGTTACCGTAGTGCCTTCCCCAAGCTTTGATTTTATATCGATTGTGCCATCCATAAGTTCCACCAGCTTCTTTACAATTGGCATACCTAGACCGGTTCCCTGGATATGGCTTACGGTTGAAGTATTTTCACGGCTGAATTCTTCAAAAATATGCTTCTGGAATTCTTCGGACATTCCAATTCCGGTATCTGCTACCGTGAAGCTATAGAGACTATATCCTTGCTTCTTATACGGCTTTTCCTCTACCGTGTAGTTGATGCTTCCTCCTTCGGGGGTATACTTTATCGCATTGCCGATAATATTCAGTATGAGCTGGTTCATTCTAGCTCCGTCAGCCAGAACATGTCTGTGAGAAACATCCTTAATTATTACGGAATATTTCAGATTCTTGCTCTCAATATCCGTACCCGATAAAGTTTTCATGTCATAAGCTCTGTCAATTACATCGGCAGGTTCTTCCAAAAGTTCGACTTTTCCGGACTCAATTCTTGACATCTCGAGCACCTGATTAATAAGTTCTAGAAGCTGATGACCCGAAACATCAATCTTATCAAGATAGTCGGATACATTCGCAGAGCTATCCAGATATTTTTTGGCCATTGTTGTATAACCTGTGATGGCATTCAGAGGCGTGCGAATATCATGAGACATGCTGTTCAGAAATGCCGTCTTAGCAATATTTGCCGACTGAGCCTTTGAAAGCGCATCCTCCAGTTTTTCCTGATATTCTTTTTCTTTCCGCAAACGTTCGTCAACATCCTGGAAGCCCATGGCAATCTGAGCGACAGGGCTGTCAGGGTCTCCCTCTTTGCCTGCGACGAAGTCGACATACTTATAGTCTTCCCCTTCGTAGTTTGTGCGGAAAGTCACTCTGTATCGATTTGAGTGCGCCAGTTTGTCCTTGATGTTATCGTATGAAATAGCTTTATAAAGCATTTCCCTATCGTCAGGATGAACATAATTATTAATATAATTCTCCATAGCAACCGCGGCTTCATGCGTGCTGGGATGATTCCGAGCGACACTATCTGGAGCTTCTCTCGATACAACTGTATACTCATCAGTTTCGTAGTTCACGGCAAAAACACTCAGGTAATCGTCGGAAAGAATTTTTACGAGAGAATTGTTGCGCTTCATCTCCTCCGTCATTGCAAGCTGCGCTCTAATTTCCGCGTCCTTGACTCCAAAGCCCAGGACAACCTCATCATCGTCATCAGTCTTAACGGCTTTCATTTCCGTGTATTCACCATTGTTGTTGATGTAATACTTAATGAATGAAGATACGCCCTTCAGATGCTCTCGGATATATGCTGGAGAAAGCACATTGCGCATCTCGTCTTTTTCATCTTCACAAACTGCGGAATCAACGTAAGTGTTATAAGCCTGTACATAGTCGGATCTTTTGAACGTATCTCCAAACATTCCGGTTATACGTCCGCTCATTTTCGCGACATAAAGGCTTGAATCCGCAAGGTTAACGACATATACGGATGAATAATCCTCAGCCAGAGCATTAATAATCTTATTAAACTGATCTATCCGTTCCTGACGTTGGAGTTGCTCACGCATTGTCTTGTCGGCATCGCGATAGGCAAGAATATAGTTAGTCATTCCATCGGAAGCGACCGCCTTTGCGAAGCACATCTGATGATAGTCGACCGTCCCCTGATCGTTATATCTCCTATAGGTGATGACATACGTGCCAACATCAGGTGTTTCGCGCTCTATAGTCTCAAATTTTGCTGCTTCAAGGACACGCTCACGGTCATCTTCATGGACGCTGTTCATAACATATTTAACCACAGAAGTGTCATAGCAGGGTTCATTCAATCCAAGTTCTACTGCACTCTGCACAGTTGTTTTCCCTGTTGAACGATATAAGTGAAGCTTGTGCTCGCCGAAGCCGTCCATCAGCCATACTGTATGGTATTCTCTCGCCAGCCCGTCAAGCAGGGCATCCTTATTTTTTTCAACATGCATAACTTCCGTAACATCCATATGAGTTCCTTCTATACGGATGCCCTTAGTATATGCCATATTCCTGACGCCGCCGCATCGCACTATCATCACATGTCCATCCGGATGATGCCATGGATACTGAACCTCGGAATGGATTCCGGCCATCATTTTTTCAACTGACTCGGCTACCTCGTCATAATGTTCGGGATCGATGTGATCATACCATGCATGATAAGTTTTCTCCGGCGTGGTCTGCTCATGCAAGCCAATAAGACCGAGCATGACAGTATCTACATACATTCTCGGTTCGCATCCTTCGTCAAGTTCAAATGCCCAAAGGCCTATTTTCGCTTTTTCAAGGATATCTACTGAAAGTGGTATGGCTCCAAGATTTGTATTCATATCAGCACCTCCTTGGGAGTCTGAAAAGCTCGTTTGCTTAATAATTTCTCGTATTTGTTCTCAGCATAATAAGTTGGGTTCGTATCCATTTTTTCGGCATATACTTATGCAGTATTAGTATAGCAAACCAACGACATTTATTTCAACAATTTCATAGTCAGGCACAGTAACCGGCAAGAATTGGACTCGTTATTTTCTAATCTAAACACCAACTATAGCTGAAGAACACATTGCTCATAGCGGGTCAGTATTTAACTGACGTGGATTATTGTTTGTCTGGTGCATTTATGTTATCATTGAAACACAAGATTAGTTAATCGTGGAGGTTTATGATGAAAAAACTTATCGCTGCTCTACTAGTAGTTGCCATGGTATTAGCGCTTTGCGCATGCGGAAGCAGTTCCTCTGGAAAGCAGACCATAACATTTCAGGGAATATCGATGAATATACCAAAAGACTGGAAGGCCGAGAAAAAGACGCTTTCCGATAGATATGCAATATACGAGAAGAAAAATGCTTCCGGGCATGAATACAAACTTCAGCTCACGGATACTTTCGGCTTGTTGGATACATTTGGGGGCGATATGGAAAAAGCCGGTGCCTTTTTCAAAGAAGTCACAGAAGATGATGCAACCTATCTCAATCCATCGGACCCGGTTGCGGGAAAATTCGCAGGCAAATATGATATGCACATGCTGGATTGTACATATCACGTAGTCAATCTGGATAAAGGTGGACATGCAGATTATCCCTGCAAGCTTATAAGAATCTACATGGGTAGTCATGACGTTATTCTCCAATTTAGTTCAGAAAAGGGAGATTTTGAGGCATTTGAAGCGGCAGTAGCGTCCGCAACTTGCAGCTAATATAATACATAAACTTATTAAGGGGCTGTAGCAAAATAGAGCCCTAAAAAAGAAGAGCTTAGAAGGCTGAAAAA
>R27__coassemble_1131_pt1 | contig 13121 bp, 10 predicted proteins | sample R27__metabat2_high_PE_050 | metagenome-assembled genome bin R27 | reverse complement strand
GTATTCCTTTATATAATCAGTAATATATGATCCTTCTGACCCCATCTTGACGCCGAATATTTTAAGACCATACTTGCTCATAGTCTTAGCCATCTCGGTAACATCTCGGCATCCGGTAATCATAACGGCCTCATCATAGCTTGGAATAAAGATGTCTGTCTCATAAAGCGCATTCTCTATACTCTCAATCCAGTCGCCTTTTCTATTCCAGACAACATCCATCGCAGTAAGTGCCTTATGCTCGTGGGCCTTTTGAAATACGGGAACTATTCCGCCGTAATCTACCCTGTCCATTCTGTAGCAGCTGTTAACACATACTGCCCCCGCCTTTTCCAGCATGGAATTGTCAATAAGTTCAGGACCGATTTCGCTGAAAATAGTATTGCTTGTAAGCAGATGCCTTTCTCCGCCGGGTTCTACCATAACAATGCTCGTTGCCGTGCCATTGCTCTTAGATACCCCAACAGCATCCGTACAGACGGAATTGGTTTTCAGATAATCCAGTATCATATTTCCGTTGCTGTCATTGCCGACCATTGTTGCAATAGCTGTATTCATTCCCAGTGCAGCGGCGTTCACAGATACGTTGAAAGCATCTCCTCCGGGGAGAATCTGCATATTTATTTTTGTAGAATCACAGTTAAATAACTCAGCTGTAACCGGAGAGACGATAATGTCACATGTGGCAAAACCTATTGTAATAATGTCCATGTAATATCCTTTCTGAATGGGCAAAACGTGAAAATCACTGTCAGGAATCTTGCTATATTCCTGGCAGTAATTCTCATTTCACTGTTAATGGCAGATTAGTAACCGAAATCAGCTCTCAACGCCGAATGTATATGTGGTTCTGCGGCTGTACTTCTCTCCCGCACGAAGTATCGGTGACGGGAAATGAGTATTGGCCATAGCATCCGGGAAGGAGTGGGTTTCAAGACAGATTCCCTGGCGCTTTGTGTATACAGCCCCGTCCTTTCCCTGTCTTTCACTTACATTGTTACCGGAATAGAATTGTATTCCCGGCTGGTCTGTATAAACATCCATAGTTCTTCCAGACTTTGCGCTGTAGAGTTTTGCACAGTGGCAGTACTCTGCACGCTCTGTCTTGTTGAGTACAAATGTCTGATCATATCCACCGGCAATTTTAATCTGCGGATGGCTGTCGTCTGCGAAAAGACCTATTCTGCGCGGTTTTAGGAAATCATAGTCTGTTCCCTTTACGGACAAGATTTCGCCCGTAAGCTGTAGATACTCGTTCACTGGGCAGTAAAAGTCTGCATCTAGTGTCAGATACTGCTCAGATGCTTTTTCTCCCTTGTGTCCGTCCAGATTGAAGTATGCATGGTTTGTAAGGTTCACGACTGTGTCTTTGTCACACTCGGCCTCATAAAGAATATCTAGAGAATTATCCCTTGTGAATGTATAGGTGACATGTGCAGTAAGCTGTCCGGGGAATCCTTCTTCCATGTCAGGGCTTACATAGGTAAATCTTACATAGTCGTCCCCCAGCTCCGAGCTCCAGACCTTTTTATCAAATCCGCATGTTCCTCCATGAAGAGTATTGACGCCCAGATTATTTGCAGCGAGCTTATATGTCTTCCCGTTAAGAGTAAACTCGGCATTGCGCAATCTGTTTGCGCATCTTCCGACAACGGCTCCGAAATAACCGTTGTTTTTTTCATATGCTTCGACATCTTCATAGCCAAGTGTAACATCGTCGAATTTCCCGTTTATATCCGGCACGACAATACGGCGTATTCTTGCTCCGAAGTCTGTCAGTTCAACATAAGCTCCGGTGCCGTTTTCAATTTTGTATGTGCAGACTTCACGTCCGTCTGCGGTTTTTCCGAAAAAGTTTTTCTCGGTCATTATAAATACCTCTCAAAACTGCTCTAAAAGGAGTAGATTACTTGAACAAATCTCCGTTCTCGTCAAAGACTAGTTCTTCGGGTTCACCAATTATCTCCATTCCGGGAATTTTCTTAACCTCGTCAATGAGATTTTCGGAAACCCAGATAACATCCATTGCGAGGGTGCTTCCGATACGGATCATTGTAACTTCCTCAGGCTGCTTTGCCGGCACCATCTTAATGGTAGCCTGGATTGTTTCCTTGTGGTTTGCAAAGTACATCGGTATCTTGCAAAGCTCTGTGACTGTTGAGGTAAGAGAGTTGGGATAGGTGTTGTCTGTAGAGAGCTTGTCTACAACACGCTTTGAGCATGTATCGGCCATACCAAGTCCGACAAAGTTTCCGAGCGTCTCATCCGTAAGGTCAAGAATACCGATTCTTGTCGCATCAATTCCGCCCTTGATTGTCGGTACTATCCAGCGTCCTCCGACATTCGGGTCCATCCCCTCTCCGGAAATATTCTTTCCGATATAGTCAACTATCATGGCATCGACATGGTCTATCATAATCTTTGCCATCTTTGACTTTGCATAGTCGAGAAGCACGGGTTCTTCTTCCGGAATCTGTTCCTTTGTCATGACACGAACCCTGACGGTCTTGTCATAGGCATTTTCAATAAGTCCCACGCCGAGAATGACATTTGCATTCTTGAGAATTCCAAATGCAAACTTCTCAACATTCGGTCCGAGGTTGAGTATACCCTGACGATGGCATACCTCTGCGCCTGCCTGGCATCCGAGACCAATCGTGAGCATTTTCATGACACCGCTTTCGTAGCGTCCGCGAAAAGCGGTATGTGCCTTGATGCGGTTCAGGGAAATGATTCCGTCAGCCTCTGCTGCAAGACGGTTAATAAGGATAGGTCTTCCGTCATCAAGACGTCCTATTTCCTTTACCTCCATTGTTGCCTTGACAGGGCATCCGACATAATCCTCTGTTACGCCGTATTCGGCAATGACAGCCTTCTGTCCCTCAGCCATGGAGCCTCCGTGGCTTCCCATTGCAGGGATAACGAACGGCTCTGCCCCCTGTTCCTTAAGGAATGCGACCACTTCCTTAATCACAAGTGCGAGATTATCAATTCCGCGGCTGCCGGCTGTTATAGCTATAGTCATGCCGGGGTGTATTTTTGCCTTGACTTCATCCCTGTCAAGCTCGGCGCGAACAGCCGCTGCTACGTCCTCGAGCTTTTCCGTGTCGAAATTTTGCCTTACGGCAACCATGCGCGGAATGGGGATATCCTTAAGCATATTGCTTACTGAACCCATTTATTTCATCTCCTATTATTTGGTTATTAGTCCGGGGAGCCATGTGACAAGGCTCGGAATCCAGGTTATCAGTATCAGAACGAATATTCCTATGAAGCAGAAAGGTATAATCTTCTTGAACAGATCGGTAAGCTTAACCTGTGCAACATTTGATGTAACAAAGAGCGTCATTCCGACAGGCGGAGTGATAAGTCCGATTGTCAGGTTGAAGCAGCAGATAAGTCCGAAGTGAAGAGGATTGATTCCGAATGCATTTGCAATAGGCAGGAGGATAGGTACCATGATGAGAAGTGCCGGTGCCTGGTCCATTATCATACCGAGTATGAGAAGAAGGACATTTACGAACAGCAAAAATGCTGCCTTGCTGTTGATGAAGTCCATGAAAAATGCAACAAGTGTCTGCGGAATTCTCATAATTGTAACGGTATATCCCATGGCACTTGCTATTGCGATAATAAGCATAACAGCGGCTGTGCTTCTTGCCGCGGATTTGCAGCACTGGAAGAAGCCCTTCCATGTGATTTTCTTTCTGCATATAGCAACTATAAGTGCATAAACAACAGCAATAGCGGATGACTCGGTTGCCGTGAACCAGCCAGTAATGATGCCGCCGAGGATAATTATCGGAAGTCCGAGTGCGGGCAGTGCCTCTGCTGTTATTAAGAGTTTTTGCTTGAATGTTTTTCTCGGGTTCCTTGGATGGTTGTACTTTATTGCATAGTAGTAGCAAAGTCCCATCTCGGAAAGGCCAAGAATAATACCGGGTATCATTCCGCCGAGGAACATATTCGATACCGATACATTTCCTGCGCATACAGCGTAGATAATCATAATATTGGATGGCGGAATAATCGGCCCTATGATAGCCGATGCAGCGGTTACTGAGGCGGAGTACTCCTTCTCATAACCTGCGCGGTTCATCATTTCCATTTCGATTCTGCCAAGGCCGGTGGCATCAGCGGTAGCTGAGCCCGAAATACCGGCAAAGAGCATACTGGCAAGAACGTTGACATGGGCAAGTCCGCCTCGGATATGCCCGACCAGCGCATCGCAGAAATTTACAATACTCTGTATAAGTCCGCATCTTGACATTATCTCAGATGCAAGAATAAAAAGTGGAATACACAGATATGTAAATGTGTCAATGCCGGCGAACATCTTCTGCGGCAGTGACATCAGATTTGATCCCAGTGACTGCAGTCCGATTATAGATACTGCTCCCATTGCAAATGCTATGGGGACACCTATCACAATTACTGCAAGAAATATAATTAGTCCAATCAGTGTAGTTAAAGCCATTATCTTCCCTCCTCAGTTCATGGAGTTGACTTCCGTCTCAGGGCATCGCGGTGCAAAAGGTTCAGTCCTGCCCAATGCGACGGAAAGCATTTCGGTAATGGTTTCAAATGCCATAAAGCAGCATCCGATAAACGGAGCCGTGTAAATATATACTCCAGGCAGATGAATCATTGGTGACTTGTAGTTGAGATTGTTCAGTATGGATTTGTATCCATAGAAAATTGCATAGTAAAGGAAGAACAAAACTATTGCTCTTGTTATATAGAAAAGCACGAGTTTTGGTGTCTTGCTGAGTTTGTCATATATCAGGTTGACAGATGCCATGCTGCCTGCGCGGTAGCATCCGGCTACAGCAAGATATGTTACCCAAATCAGTGCGTAACGCGCAAATTCTTCAGTAAATACCGATGGTATGGTAACAAATTTAACGATTATGAATCTGTATATAACCTGGTAAAACAGGTCAAGTGCACAAAGTGCAATCAGTATTGCAGATATGAAGTCCAGGACTTTTATCCCGACATTTGATATCTTCTCCAATACGTCAAGTAAAGCATTTAAGACTTTTTTCATCAGGTCGCACCTCTAGTCTAATGTATTGGTGGTTCGGGTTGTCACCCCGGGCAGCGGGAAACCCGCCGCCCGGAGCATTTCCGGATTACATCCGGAAGATAGAAGATAAATTATCCTCTGTATGCTGATGTAGCAGCCTGGATGCTGTCGACAACATCGTCGCCAACTTCGCCACGGACATAGTCCATGCAGGGGCCGCTGATTGCATCGTGCCATGCTGCGAGCTCATCATCTGTGGGCTCGTAAACTTCCATGCCGTACTCTTTGAGCTTCTCAATGCCGCTGACGTTAACGCGTGCTACGATTTCCTGTGCTATCGGAGTTGCGTTCTTTGCAGCTTCAACAATGATGGTCTGGATGTCAGCAGGAAGGCTGTTGTAGAACTCTGAGCTGCAGCCGATTGCTGCGATGGATGCAATGTGCTTGTCCATTACGAGGTAGTGCTGTACTTCGTAGGTCTTGTCGTTGAGGATGTTAACAACAGGGTTCTCCTGTCCGTCAACAGTGCCGTTCTGCATTGCCTGGTACATCTCAGAAGAAGCCATAGGAACAGGGTTTGCGCCGAGAGCCTGAACCATGACCTGAGAAACCTGGTTGGTCATTGTACGGAAGGTAACACCCTTAGCTGAATCAACTGTTGTGAGGGGGTGCTTCTCGTTTGCTGTGAAGCAACGGAATCCGTTGGAGAATGTTGAGAGGATCTTAATTCCGGTCTCAGCTTCCATTGTTGCATGGAATGCATCGCCCCATTCGCCGTTGAGGATGGCATCGCATTCTTCTTCAGAAGCGAAGACACCAGGGCAGCTCATGAGCATTGTGGGTGCATAAACTGCGTTGAGGTTGGAGTAGTTGAAGAATCCAACTTCGATTGTGTTGCCTGCAAGGCCCTGTACGACTTCTGCGTCAGTTCCGAGCTGGCCGCCGGGATAGATGTCAACAGTGACAGCGCCGTTTGTCTTGGTCTCTATTTCCTCTTTGAAGGACTTGAGCCAGGAGATTTCTGCGCTCTCTTCGCCGTTGTCAGACTGTGTAACAGCTGCCTTGATAATCCAAGTCTGGCCGTTGTACGGATCTGCCGGTGCTGCTTCTGCGGGAGCTGCCTCTGCGGGAGCTGCCTCTGCGGGTGCTGTGGTAGTGGTGGTTGTAGCCTGCTGGCCGCATGCACAAAGTGCAAAGACCATTACGAGTGCAAGCAACAGTGCTGCAAGTTTTTTCATTGTATTTCCTCCTAAAATTACTATATATATCAAGCCCAGTCCTTGCTAAACTGCGCTTTAATATAACAAATTGATTACTTTAATGCTTCTACGCATCTTTCTGCAACGTCTTCTGCAGTCAGATGATATGCCTTGTATAGATCCTCAGGTTTTCCTGACTTGCCGAACTTGTCGTTGATTCCTATACGGTCGAACTTTGCTCCCGGAACACCGGCAATAACCTCAGCCACAGCGCTTCCGAGTCCGCCAATAATTGAATGCTCTTCAACCGTGACAATGGCTTTGCATCTGCTGTTCATCTCAAGAATCATTTCCTTATCAATCGGCTTTATGGTGTGATGGTCTACAACGGCTGCGCTTATGCCCTTTGCCTTAAGCATTTCGGCAGCGTCCATTGCAACCTTTACCATTGTTCCAGTAGCCATAATGCATACATCGTCTCCGTCAGCCAGTTTAACTGCCTTGCCGACGACAAACTCTGTATTCTCATCCGTAACATCTTCGACCGGTGTACGGATTATGCGTATATAGACTGGTCCGTCAATCTCTGCTGCGGCAAAAACTGCCTTTCTGACCTCTGTGCAGTCGCACGGGCAGAGAATAGTCATGTTCGGTACACAGCGCATCAGATTGATGTCCTCAACGCTCTGATGACTTCCTCCGTCCTCACCTACGCAAAGGCCGTTGTGTGTCAGTGCGATTTTAACATTTGCATTAACATATGCGATTGTGTTGCGTATAGGTTCGTATGCTCTTCCTGTTCCGAACAGTGAAAATGTATGGGCAAACGGCATGAGTCCGGTATGTGCCATGCCGGCGGCTGCACATATCATGTCTGCCTCAGCTATGCCAAAATCATAAAATCTGTCAGGATATACATCCTTGAACTTCTGGGTCTGTGTTGCATGGGCGAGGTCAGCGTCCAGAACCACAACCTTGTCATTTTGCGCTGCAAGATCTATAAGCGCCTCTGCATAAGCAACTCTCTGTGGTCTTTTAGCCATTACTTCAATTCCTCCATTGCTTTATTGAACTGTTCCTCATTCATAGTGGCACCGTGCCAGTTGAAGTTGTTCTCCATGAATGATACGCCCTTGCCCTTGACTGTCCTGCAGCAGATGAATCTGGGTTTTCCCTTGCATTCCTTCTTAAGTTCATCTGTAATGGCATCTATGTCATGTCCGTCAACTGTTGCACAGTCAAATCCGAATGCTGCGAACTTTCCAGCTATATCTCCAAGGTCCATGACATCCTCGTTGGCTCCGTCAATCTGCAGTCCGTTGTAGTCAAGCATAACCACGAGATTGTCAAGCTTGTAATGAGCTGCTGCCATTGCAGCTTCCCAAACGAGGCCTTCCTGGCATTCGCCGTCGCCCAATAGTGCATAGACCTTATAGTCTTTTTTCTGATGCTTTGCGCCAAGAGCCATTCCCACGGCAACAGCAACACCTTCTCCGAGAGAGCCGGTATTGCAGTCGATTCCCGGTGTCTTGTTCATATCCGGGTGTCCCTGGAGGTGGCTGTCGACCTGTCTCAGGTTATCCAGGTCTTCAACCGGGAAAAATCCTAGATCTGCAAGGATTGCGTAGAGTGCCGGGCATCCGTGCCCCTTGCTCAAAACGAATCTGTCACGTGTATCATCGTGAGGATTTTTCGGGTCATACTTCATGACATTGTAGTAAAGTGCCATCAGTATCTCCACTTCGGAAAGTGATCCGCCGGGATGTCCGGACTGGCATCTGTACAGCATGTCAAGAATCATTCTTCTGTACTGTTTTGCTTTAGCTTCGTAATCCATTATTTTTATCTCCTGATAAAAGCTTATATCTCCCGCTTCACGGGCATAATTCTGTATTATTTCTGAAATCCGCTGTACAGCATTTCAAGATGTCTGCCGATGTGGCTGTGAACTGCCTCTGCGTATTCTTCGCGGTATGTGCGCCATGTATCAAACAGTCTGTCACGATATTTGTCATTTGTAAGAATCAGGCCATATGTGATATGGATAAGCTGACGCGAATCATTGTTGTTGAAAAGCTTCGGCAGTTCATCGTCTGACAATGTATCAAGTGAAGGTATGTTATCCAGATTTGTGGTCACATGGTAATACTTCTTTGCCTCGGAAAATGCCTCTTTGAGAGCATATTCGTGAATCTCGCGGTACAGGGTCGGATTGTGCTTTGCGACTATTTTCATTGCCTCAAGCCAGTTCGTTCCGGCCGTCTTCAGATGGAAGTTTCCTTCAGAGTACTTTCCCACAAAGGGAAATACAGAGAATTTGTCCGAGCCGGAGTGGACGCTTATCTTGTATCCGAATTTTCTTGCAATGGCGGCATGGATTTTGAATTCCTCTTCAAACTGTGCAAGATTTCCGATGTAGTCTATGCCCTTCTGGAATTCTCCGCAGAACCTCGGTGCTATTGTTGCCGGACGTACGCCTCTTGATGTGAGCTCGCTTGCAACATAATAGTGCTGAGCAGGCTCGGTTGGAGTTGCAGTCTCGTCTATGGACATTTCGAAATCCAGTGCATTGTCTTTGCCTGCAAAGAATTCATTGTATATTGAAACAGCGAAATCTATAGCCTCGTTGTAAATGAGTGACATTCTCATAAAATCTTCCTCAGGGAAGCTTATCTCCATGCCCTCAACGTCAAACGATTTACCCAGATACTTCTGCTCAAGCTCGACGTTAGGCTTGTACTGAGCCTTTACCTCGTCAAGAGAAAGACCAAGCACGTCGTTTCTGATATGCTCCGAGCAGTCCAGGGTAATCATGGTGTATCCGCAGGAAATTGCATACTTTACTTCTTCCGGAGTCTTAAGGTGGTCACCATCGGCGCCGAAGCCCTTTTCGTAGCCCTCGCGATATACTGCAAAAGTAACGCAGTCGAGAATATCCTCGAATGTGCGTCCCGTAAGGTTGAGCTCCCTGATTGACTGCTGGGCAAGAATCGGGTATGCATCATAGTCCTCAAAAACACGGATGTGTCCGGGTGTTGCTATACCAAGTCTGTCACCGACACCAATCGTGCGCTTTTCTTTAAGTACCGAGCGCGGTGCTGTAAACGGAAACTCCTCACGCAGAATCTTTGCATTTGCATGAATCTGCTCGCCGACTGTCCACTGTTTTCCGCCGGCTTCGAAATCCTCACCCTCAAAGCCGAAGCATTTTGTTCCGACTATGACATCCCTGTCGCCAAAATCTGCTGCGAAGCATTTGCAGCCTTCAACATCGCGGAGTGATTTCGGATAAATACCGCATCCTTCAAAATCCTTGAATCCGCCTTCAATAAATCTAACCAGCTGTTCCTTCATTTTTTCTGTTTAATCCTGTCCCTCTTCAAATTTTTCGCGGTTTATCCAAAGCCCAAGTGCCGGATTTGGGATGAAATAAATCTCCTCTCCGTCATCAAGCGTATTGTACCCGTATTTCAGTTTATTAATGTCATAGCGTTTGGACATCTCATCGTAAGATGCGCTTTTGAATCCGACCGATTCAATCTCCTCACGGCTAATGTTTTTCACAGCATATGTTATGGAAAATCTTCCATCAGAAGATCCGTGAATCAGATGAGCCGCAGCTCCCATATTTTCCCTAAGATCGTCGTTTTCTTCCTTTTTGAACTGCTCAAGCGTATAAAGCCTGCCGCGGTATCCGTATTTGCGGATTATTGCATCGTTGCGTTCATCTTCTCCGAAGATTTCAACACCCGGAGCAAGCACAATCAGTTCACCGCCGTCTGCCATAGCCATTCTTGTGCGGTATATGGACTTATTTCCGACCCATGTGCTCTTGAACTCTGACGGGTCAAGGTAGACAACGCACTTTTTGATTCCCGTATCGACGAAATCAATGTTTTTTTCCTGCGAAAGCTTCACTGCCTGCTCAAGGCAGTGTCTACCTTCGCCGATGAAAAGTCCGTGTGTGCGAATATTTCCGCCGGGTGCGGTAGTAACCGTCAGAACGAACATAATCGGGCGGCCGCTTAAGAAGTGCTCAAGGCCATAGTCAAATATCTTTCTGACCGGCGTGAAGTCCTTTCCCATCATGCGCTCCATGCCGTAAACGGCGCCGACCATGTGGGACTTGTTGATAATATCCGAACCGCCTACTCCGACGAAAAGGTTCTTGGCATGGTTGCTCATGCCTATTACCTCGTGCGGCACGACCTGTCCCGGAGAAATGATGATGTCATAGCTCTCATCCATTATCAGACGGTTCACTTCAATGTCTATGGGCTCGTCCCAGAGTCCGTCCGTTATTCCGGATATGAAATCTCCCGGGACTGTTCCGATTTTTACGACATCCGTTCTCCAGTTATGTACGAGAAAGACCTCCTCAGGTATATCTCCGTACATTTCCCTCTTTTGCTCGCTCGTCATCGGGGCATGTGTTCCGAGTGCCGGAAGGATATCCACCTTTGCTCCGTTTGCGGTAAGCAGATGATAATAGATATTCGTAATAAAGCCCGCATTTGAATGATACCTTGTAAAATCCGGTGGTATTATGAGGGCCTTTTTTATGCTTCTCCCGTCAATGGATTTTTCAAGTGCCTCAGCGATTTCCTCATATGACAGTCCGTCTTCGGACAGTGCTCTGAGATCTATGTCCTCCATTACCTTCTCCCCTGTCAGACGTTATAGCTTGATGCCGAGGTGTTTCCTCCGTGGCCTGTCCAGTTGGTATGGAACATCTCGCCGCGCGGTGCATCAACTCTCTCATATGTATGAGCCCCGAAATAGTCCCTTTGAGCCTGGAGCATGTTTGCCGGGAGGTTTTCACATGTATAGCCGTCAAAGTACGCAAGAGCCGACGAAAATGCAGGCATTGGTATTCCCGCACTTACAGCATATGCGACAGCCTTACGCCATGACTGAATAAGCTTTTCCATCTCTGAGACGAAGTAATCGTCTGTAATAAGATTGTCAAGCTCAGGATTCTTATCGTATGCCTCCTTGATTTTGCCAAGGAAAGCGCTTCTGATTATGCATCCACCGCGCCACATGAGCGCAATACCGCCGTAATTCAGATTCCAGCCGTATGTCTTTGCCGCCTCGCGCATGAGTGCATAGCCCTGTGCATAGGATATAATCTTGCTCGCATAAAGAGCCTTCCTCAGATTCTCAAGAAGTTCTTCCCTGTCGCCGGTAAACTCCGGAATCTCTCTTTTATAAATGGCTGCTGCCTTTACGCGCTCGTCTTTCTGGGCACTGAGACATCTTGAGAAAACTGCCTCGGAAATTAGAGTGAGAGGAATCCCCTCGTCCAGAGCCGTAATGCTTGTCCACTTGCCGGTGCCTTTTTGTCCGGCACGGTCAAGTATCTTGTCGAGTGTTACCTCGCCGTTTTCATCCTTGTAGGCAAGTATGTCCGCAGTAATCTCTATAAGGTAGCTCTTAAGCTCGGTCTCGTTCCATGCCTTGAAGACCTCATGCATTTCATCGCAGGACATTTTCAGTCCGTCGCGCATAAGCTGGTAGGCTTCACATATGAGCTCCATGTCGCCGTATTCGATTCCGTTGTGGACCATTTTTACAAAGTGTCCTGCACCGTTCTCACCGACCCAGTCACAGCACGGGCTTCCGTCTTCAACCTTTGCACTTATGCTCTGAAAGATTGGTTTGACGTATTCCCAGGCATCCTTTGATCCGCCGGGCATCAGTGACGGCCCCTTAAGTGCTCCCTCTTCGCCTCCCGACACGCCGGTGCCTACATAGAGAAGCCCCTTACTTTCAACATATTCGCTTCTTCTCATGGTATCGGGATAATGGCTGTTTCCGCCGTCTATGATAATATCGCCCTGCTCAAGGTACGGAATAAGCTGGTCAATCAGTTCATCAACTGCCTTGCCCGCCTTGACCATCATGAATACTCTGCGCGGCTTCTCAAGGCTGTCCGCAAGTTCCTTAAAGTCATGGCAGGGAATCACGTTCATCCCAGCAGCACGGCCTGATGCAAATGCATCAACTTTTTCTGTTGTTCTGTTATATACCGCGACAGTGAAACCCTTGCTCAGCATGTTAAGTGCAAGGTTTTCTCCCATTACAGCAAGTCCTATAAGTCCAATATCTGCTTTTTTCATTTCTTTACCTCTGTACGCGGGCATTGCCTGCATAAATATCCCAGATCTGCTTCTCATCAGCCGGCTCGCCATAGTCGTTGAGACTTGTTACAGCAAGGACACCTGATGCCCAACCGTACTGAAGCCACTTTTCGGCATCCCAGCCCTTGAGTATGGCATAGAGAAGTCCTCCCGAGAATCCATCTCCTCCGCCTATGCGGTCAAGAACGGGGATTTCACGAGGCTCTTCGACATACCACTCACCGTCAGAGTACATGATTGCTCCCCAAAGGTGCTCATTTGCTGAAATAACCTGTCTTAATGTGGTTGCATAAGCAGCCGCATTCGGATACTTTTCACGTACCTGATTTATCATTATCTTGAAGTTTTCTATCTTGGATGAAAGGTCTTTTCCTCCGGCTTCAGGTCCCTTGAATCCCAGGCAGAGCTGGAAATCCTCTTCGTTTCCGATAAGAACGTCCGCAAGAGAAGCTATTCTTTCAAATGCTGTTCTTAGTTCCTCCTCACGTCCCTTCCAGAAGGTTGCGCGGTAATTGAGGTCAAAGCTCACAAGTGTCCCGTTTTCCTTTGCTTTCTCTGCAAGGGCAACGCAGGTTTCGGTAGTTGTTTCGCTCATTGCGGCAATAAGTCCGGAAATATGAAGAATTCCTACGCCGTCTTCCACAAAAATCTTGTCAAGATCGTAGTCATCAGGAGAAATTGTCCTTCCGACTTCACCCGCGCGGTCATTCCATACGCGTGGTGCGCGCATGCCATATCCCGAGTCTGCTA
>R27__coassemble_1126_pt1 | contig 13158 bp, 12 predicted proteins | sample R27__metabat2_high_PE_050 | metagenome-assembled genome bin R27 | reverse complement strand
TAATTTTATCCTGTACTAAGGTGTTATGCGTCTCCCTGTACGCAGACGAAAATATTGTTTGCCATTTCAACCAGTGCATCAAATGATGCGCCGCTCTTCATTGAAAGGCTGTAGTTCAGTCCGGGAACGACATCGTACCAGTAGATAATGCCAACATCCCCTTCATTCCATGAAACCGTTGCATCCCTTCCGTCAACGCTTCCCGGCTGGGTGTTCTTCCACTCGTAGTACATGCCGCTGGTATCTGTAAGTTCAGTATCATCACTTACTCTGTAGCAGTACTCTATATCTCCAAGCGTAAACTTCACCTGATATATTTCATGTTCTGTATCAATGGTAAAGTACTTGACATCTTCTGCCCCTGCAGGAATCATAATCTCGCCCATGACCTTTGCCACTTCCTCGGCCGTTGTTTCATGTATAGGGTTAGGCATGTTAGCAATTTCTCCCTGCTGTTCCTTCTTGGATCCGCATGATGCCAGAGACATAATCATAATTACTACCAAAAAAATCGTAAATAGTTTTTTCATCTTTTCCCTCTAAAAACAGCCCCGTCGAAGGCGGGGCTGTTGTCTTTAAATATTTTTCTTATACGTCTTTGCCGAGAGCTTCCTTAATCATGTTAGGAACACTCTGTGCATAGTAAGGAACGTATCCCATAAAATCTTTTACCGTTCTGGCTGCGCCCTTCACTTTATCCATCTTGGGGCCTTTGACATAGTCAACAACAGCCTTTTTCTTGCCCTCGATGTCCATCTTCTTAAGAGCATCTTCAGCCTTTGTAAGAGCAACACCCATATCGATGCCCTTGACTTCTTCCTTTACATTGTCCCAGTCAATGTTGGCAACTTTTTCTTTTGCTTCTGCTGCTTTAACTTTGACGTTCTCAACAACCTTATTGACATCCATTATTATATATCCTCCGAATAAATTGTTTTCGTATTTAGGTATAGTAACTATATCACATTAGACATGATTAAGCAAACCATAATAATAAACAGAATAAAAGTTCACGATTTGGCAATAATGCAAGAAATAGTATTGACTTTGGCACTCGCTATGCGTTAGAATACTCAAGCTGACAATTTAATAGAAAAAATAAACTCTTGGCAATACGTGGAGAAGTCGCGTAGTCCGGCCGAGCGCGCACGATTGGAAATCGTGTATACCCCATAAGGGTATCGAGGGTTCGAATCCCTCCTTCTCCGTTCTTTTATTTGAAACTCCCCCAAAAAGATGTTCTTTTTGGGGGAGTTTTCCATCGTCAGTCCAAATCCGAATAGAGATAGTCGCTGTTGTAGACTCCCTCTTCGTAAATCTTTTTAAAGCTGTCTATTACACTTTCCTTATCTTCAATATATGTAACGCCGAACCATCTGTCATCTGTCGGGATGACCGTGACTTTTGTTCCCTTCTTGATAAGTCCGTCAAGGATAATCGGGAGAAGGTATTCGTCCTTCAAAGGGTTACTCATATTTCTGAGAAACACCGGAAAGCCTTCTTTTAATATCTCCGTGAAGTTGTCAGGGAAGCAAAGAAAATTCATGGAAACAAGAGATTCAACATTGAGCTTCACACCGTCAGCTTCTGCCCCGTCAGGGGTTTTTATTATATTTCTGGTTTCATTTATTCCGACAAGTGTTCCGTTTTCAACGGTGCAGACTCCCCTCGTAACGCCTCCATTGTCCGAAAGTGTGTTCTTGAGGATGTAAGCAACCAGTCCATATTCATTTTTTCCAAGAAACTCGGAGGCTTTTTCAAAGCACTTCGTTCCGTAATAATCGTCTGCGTTAATTACCGCAAACGGCCCATTAATCTGATCTGCACATGAAAGAACGGCCTGTCCCGTTCCCCAAGGCTTTGTTCTGCCCTCAGGAAATTCGATTGGAATATCCTTTATGTCCTGAAAAGCATAGCTGACCTCTACTCCGTGCTCGGAGCACATTGCCTCAATTCTGTCGCCTATCACTTCTTTAAATGCTTCTTCAATATCCTTACGGATAATGAAAATAAGTTTGTTAAAGCCGGCTTTTATTGCATCATGGATTGAGTAGTCAATTATTATCTCCCCATTGGGTCCTACCGGAGTAAGTTGCTTAACACCTCCGCCGAATCTGGAGCCGATACCCGCCGCCATGATGACAAGTGTCTTCTTCACGGAAACCCCTCCTAACTCAATACTGTCCGTCGTTTGTTTCTGTCTGCTTTTCTTCCTGTGCTATTGCAATCTTTACAATTCTCGAAGTTCCTAGTCTTGATGCACCGCAGCGCATGAACTCCTTTGCGTCCTCAATTGATGAGATTCCGCCTGCAGCCTTGATCTTCAAAGTATCGGGGCATACAGTCTTCATGAGAGAAACATCCGCAAAAGTTGCGCCTCCGGTTGAGAATCCTGTAGATGTCTTGATAAACTCGGCGCCTGCGTTGGATACTATCTGACACATGAGCACTTTCTCCTCGTCAGTAAGAAGGCAGCACTCAATAATTACCTTTAGAACATGACCCTTTGTAGCTTTCCTGACTGCCTTTATGTCCTCTTCTACACCCTTATAGTCCTTGTCTTTGAGCATACAGAGGTTAATTACCATATCAATTTCATCGGCGCCGTTTGCGACAGCATCTGCAGCTTCTGCCGCCTTCGCGGCTGTAGTCATGTATCCGTTAGGAAATCCTATTACAGTACATATCTTGAGTCTGTTTCCGACATAACGCTTTGCCCCTGCAACATGGCAGGGAGGAATGCATACGGATGCGCATCCGTATTTTATTGCCTGATCACAGAGAGTTACGATCTCTGAGCTTGTGCAGTCCTGACGGAGCAGTGTATGGTCACAAATGTGTAGTATGTCTTCTAGTCTAATTTCATCCATAATTTATCCTCTTTTCTGTCGATGGCAATTTTCTTAGTCTTGCCGTTAGCCTTTATTATCTCCTCAGCCATCGGATCTTCTATTTCCTTCTGAATAAGGCGTCTCAGATTACGTGCGCCGTATGTAACGCTGTACCCCTTTTCAACAAGGTAGGATATAACGTCATCATTCCACGTTATTTCGATTCCCTTCTCTGCCATCAAGTCCTTAAGCTCGTTGAGCATCAGAACTGCGATAGACGCAAAGTTATCTTCACTCAGCTGATTGAAGCAGACAACCTCGTCCACTCGGTTGATGAACTCAGGGCGAAGGAATTCTTCTAATGCCTTCATGGAACGCTCTTTTGTCATCTCGGACAGGCTTGTGCCGAAGCCGAGAGAACCGCTGCCCTTGTTGTTTGACCCGGCGTTTGTCGTCATAATGATTATCGTGTTTTCAAAATTTACCGTGCGCCCCTGTGCATCAGTAATTCTTCCGTCATCAAGTATCTGAAGAAGGATATTCATTACATCGGGGTGTGCTTTTTCTATCTCATCAAACAATACCACGCTGTAAGGTTTTCTTCGGATTTTTTCGGTAAGCTGTCCAGCCTCGTCATATCCGACATATCCCGGTGGAGACCCGATAATTCTCGATACGGCAAATTTTTCCATAAACTCGCTCATATCAAGACGGATAAGACTCTCTGGGGAATCAAACATATCCTCGGCAAGTCTCTTGACAAGCTCGGTCTTTCCTACACCGGTTCCGCCGACAAAAATGAATGATACTGGCTTAGCCTTTGTCTTGAGGCCGACACGTGACCTCTTGATTGCGGCGCAGACTGCCTCTACTGCCTCGTCCTGCCCGATAATATGTTTTTTGAGACGTTCGTCAAGCGTTGAAAGACGTGCAATCTCATCTTCCTTGATAGTACTTGCTGGTATCTTGGTCCAGAGTTCAATGATTCTCGCAAAATTATCTATTGTCAGCTCCGGCTTGCCGAGCTTTTCAAGGCTTTGAAGCTCCTCTTCCGCCTTCATCTCTTCCGTCCTAAGCTTCGCAATTCTCTCGTAGCGTTTATCCAGAAGTTCGGATACATTTTCCTCGCCCTCCGGCACTGCTTCACTTTGAAGCGCTTCTCTTTCAAAGCGCAGATTCTCAAGGTCACGCTTAAGCGACATGGACCGGTTGATATTCTTGTCCTTCAGATTAACATCCGAACAGGCCTCGTCAATAAGGTCAATTGCCTTGTCGGGGAGGAATCTGTCAGTGATATACCTTTCGCTCATTGTAACCGCCAGGCGGCACATATCCTTGGGAATTGTGACTCCGTGGTAGTCCTCGTAATAGTGAGCGATACCTTCAATTATCTTTACGCTGTCCTCAATAGATGGTTCATTAACCGTTACAGGCTGGAAACGTCTTTCAAGAGCGCTGTCCTTTTCTATATGCTTGCGGTACTCGGTAAATGTCGTTGCACCGATTACCTGAACCTCTCCCCTTGACAGCGCGGGCTTAAGAATGTTTGCGGCATTCATACTGCCCTCTGCATCCCCGGCACCGACAATATTATGTACCTCGTCAATAACAAGGATTACATTACCCTTGTTCTTTATGTCTTCTATCAGGCCCTTCATGCGGTTTTCAAACTGGCCTCTGAACTGTGTTCCCGCGACAAGAGATGTAAGGTCAAGAAGATGGACCTCCTTGTCCTTGAGCTTTGTCGGAACATCGCCTGATGCTATCTTCTGTGCAAGACCTTCGGCTATAGCAGTTTTTCCTACACCTGGCTCTCCTATAAGGCAGGGATTGTTCTTCTGGCGTCTGTTCAGTATCTGAATAACACGCTCAAGCTCCTCCTCTCGTCCTACCATATTGTCAAGCTTTCCCTCTCTCGCTCTTTGAGTAAGGTCAATCGTGTAGCTGTCGAGGAATTTTGGGCTTTGTCCCTTTTTGGGCTGTCTTCCCTGAGATGCCTTTTTAGCAGATTCTGAAGACGGTTCTGCAGAAGATTCCTGAGATGAGCTCTGATTCCCGAACCCGAAGTTTTTCATAAACGGGAAGGTTGCGGTGTGACCATCTTCATCGTTTGCGTCTTCATCATCAATCGGGAGAAGGCCTTCCAAGCTATCCATAGCATTAATCATTTCGCCGGACAGACTTTCAATATCTTCATCCGTCATACCCATCTTATCCATGATATCGTCAATGGGCTTAATGTGGAGTTCACGGGCACATTTTATGCAGATACCCTCGTTCTTGGTTTCTCCGTTTTCAACTTTTGTTATAAACACAACTGCAGGATACTTTCCGCAGCGTGAGCAGATTTGGTGTTTCATTTGTTAAATTAGCGTCCTTGTAATAAATCTAAATGCTAGGAAGAAGCGGAGCAGAGCATCTCGGTCCGCTGTTTCCTTTCCGATTATCAGTCCCATAAAGCCGAGCAGCCAGCATATGAGAACACAGTATAGGAATCCTATGACAAGCCCCATGGCAGCACCGGATATCTCATCTACAACATCAAGTCCCGGAAGCCGTATGTCAAGATTGAACATATCCAGTATTGCGGTAATCAAAATCAGAATCATGATGAAAGCAACCGTCACACACATCACATATGCAATGGTGTTTGATACTATAACGATTACCGAGTCCGTCATTGATGACGCCGTATCTTCGGAGTACTTGACAGCATCTCCGGCAAGTTCTTCGCTGATATCCTTGTAAAACCCTGTCTGGCGCATGCACTCATATGCATAGTCGTAGCGGAGCGAGCTGTCCTTTTCCAGAATATCCTCAAGAGAAAAGTCGCTGTCAGCATATCCCAAATTTTCAAGGACCTTGTCCGTTGTGGTCTCGGAGTCAATGTATCCGCCGATAAACGGGTTCAAAGCAGGTACGATTTCCTTTGAGTATGTACCGGCTAGCATATTTGCAAAGACCAGAGAGACTATCATGACAATCAGCGTTATCACTGAGCCAATCAGTCCCTTCTTAAAGCCACGTCGTATGCAAAGGACTATTATCAGTAGAAGTACAAGATTAATAAACAGCTTCATGTGTTATCTCCAAACATTATTTCGGCTTTTCCCTCGTACCAGAGGCGGTTCATATACAGACCCTGCGGCGGCATGGTCGGGCCGGTAAGCCTCCTGTCGCCAATTTCAAGCAGTGCCGGTATTTCTTCAGGTTCTATTTTCCCATACGATGCGTAAACCATGGTTCCGACCATTGCACGGCACATGTTATATAAAAACCCATTGGCACATATTGCAATTTCTATGAGGTCACCCTCTTTTTTTACATCACACCAGTATACGGTTCTAACTGTAGTTTTTGTCTCGGTTCCGAGAGACCTTACAGCTTTAAAGTCGTGTGTACCAACAAATGCCTCTCCAGCTTTTTTCATCAAGTCGATATCAAGGTGCTGTGGATAGAAGCAGACTCTGTCCTTTAAAAACGGATCCCGAAGGTCGCTGTTGAGAATTCTGTAGATGTATTCCTTCTTTTTGCACGAAAGAATAGCATTGAAATCATCCTCGACATCCATTGCCTCCATAACAGCAATATCTCTTGGCAGATGAGTATTGACAGCAAGCGGGATTCTCTCCGCCGGAATTGTAGAATCGGCTTTGAAATTTGCACAGTACGAAAGCGCATGTACTCCGGCATCCGTCCTGCCGCAGCCGGTTAGTTTAATTCTGGTATCAAACACTTCTTCAAGCGCCTTTTCCATAACAGCACAGACAGACACGTCTTCTTTTTGTATCTGCCATCCGTGGTATGCACTTCCGTCGTATCTAAGTTTTAAAGCAATATTGCGCATGCCGTGAACACAACTCCGAGTATCAGTGCTATTATGTCTCTTTTCTCCATCTTCAAGACCTTAAGCTTCGTCCTGCCTTCTCCGCCGTGGTAGCATCTGCACTCCATAGCTACCGCAAGGTCATCAGCGCGGCGGAATGCCGACACAAAAAGCGGAACGAGAATCGGTATAAGTGCCTTCGCCCTCTTAATAAGCCCTCCTGTTTCGAAGTCAGCTCCTCTTGCTTTTTGTGCAGACATTATCTTGTCTGTCTCCTCAATCAGAGTAGGGATGAATCGAAGTGCCATGCTCATCATCATCGTCATCTCATGAACAGGTACCTTTATTTTTTTGAGAGGACTCATCATTAGATCAAGTCCGTCGGTCAGCGACATAGGGCTGGTCGTATATGTCAGCAGAAATGTGCCTGTTATGAGAAGAATAATGCGGATTATCATCTGAATGGCACGTTCAATGCCTTCATAAGTAATAATCAAGCCTTCCTTAACCGGTGTGCCCTGAGTATAGAAAATATTCAGCGCAGCTGTAAGGATAATTATCATTAGCATTGCCTTCATGCCGCGGAAAATATGGCTAGGGCTTATCTTGCTTATCAGCATAAGAACTGCAGTTACAGCAATCACAAGTCCGTATGCATACCATGACTTGCAGTTGAAAAGAGCCACTATGTAAAGTATAACCCATATAATTTTGGTTCGTGGGTCTAATTTATGAACAATTGTATTTCCCGGAAAATACTGTCCGAGGGTAACATCTTTAAGCATGCTTTAGCCCCCTTACAGCATCAAGAAGCTGTTCATGTGTATAGACAGCATTCTTTATTCCAAGTGCAAGGGCAATTTCAGTCGCCTTAGGTATATCCAGAGACAGTCCCTTGAGTTTTCCAGCATCCGAGAAAACTTCACTCGGAGTTCCATCCATTGCGAGCTTTCCTTCAGAGAGCACAATAAGCCTGTCGGCAATACGGGCTATTGAGTCCATATTGTGACTTACTATGATAACGCTTGAATTGGTTGCATTCTTATATTCGACGATATTGTTGAGAAGCGACTCACAACCCTGAGGATCTAACCCAGCCGTTGGTTCGTCAAGAATAAGTATTTCAGGTCTCATAGCTATGACACCTGCTATTGCGATTCGTCTCTTCTGACCTCCGGACAGTTCAAGCGGAGACTTATCAAAAAGGTCTTCGTCTACACCTGCAAATGCAGCGGCATCCCTGACATTTTTGTCGATTTGTTCTTCATTAAGACCCATATTTTTCGGGCCAAACGCTATATCAGCGTATACGGTCTCCTCAAACAGCTGATACTCAGGATACTGGAATACAAGCCCTACCTTAAATCTGACATCATGACGTGTGATCTTGCTTTCATTTATATCTTGCCCGTCAAGATAAATCTTTCCTTCCGTCGGTATCAAAAGAGCATTAAGGTGCTGAATAAGAGTGCTCTTACCTGAGCCGGTATGGCCAAGCAGGCCGACCAATTCTCCCTCGTTTATTGTGAGAGATATGCCGTCAAGTGCAACTTTCTGAAATGGTGTATTGGCGCTATATATGTGTGTAAGGTTTTCAAGCCTTAATTCAGCCATTTGCGAATTTCCTTTACTGTTGATTCTATGCTTAAACTATCAAGCGGAAGGCCAAGGTCATAAAGAAGCTGCGTAGTCTCGGGAACCGTGAGTCCTTCCTTTTTCATAAGTTCCACATTTGAAAATACTTCCTTTGGAGTCCCTTCAAGTATTTTCCTGCCCTCTGACATAACAACAAGTTTGTCTGCATCAATGCACTCGTCCATGTGGTGTGTAATAAATACAACCGTCATGCCGTTTTCGCGGCAGAGTCTGAATACCGTTGAAACTACGTCTCTTCGTCCCTGAGGATCAAGCATTGCCGTCGGTTCATCAAGAACTATTATCTTCGGCTGCATTGCAAGAACGCCGGCAATGGCGATTCTTTGCTTCTGTCCACCGGAAAGCAGATGAGGCGCATGCTGGACATATTCGCTCATTCCGACTGTTGCAAGAGAATCGTCGACTCTCTTTCTTATCTCCTCAGTCGGAACACCAAGGTTTTCGGGTGCAAAAGCGACATCTTCCTCTACGACATTAGCTACAATCTGGTTATCGGGATTCTGGAAAACCATTCCGACATTCTTTCTAATTTCAAGTGTAAGATTTTCATCCTTCGTGTCCATCCCGCAAACTTCAACCTCGCCCTCATCAGGGATAAGGATTGCATTCATATGCTTTGCAAGCGTAGACTTTCCGGAACCGTTATGGCCGAGTACTGCCACAAACTGTCCCTGCTCAATATCCAGGCTGACTCCGCATAGGGATTCCATTTCATCGCCAGGATACGTATAATGTACATTTTTTAAACTTATAATTGCCAACGGCATGTTGCTCCGCACGGAAGAACAAGACCCGTATCTTTTACGGGAAGTCCTAGCTCATCCGCAACTGAGCTTCCTCCGAACTTTTTAGTAAATATGCTCTCTGTCATATAACTGAGAACTGAAGGGGCAAGCCCCGTAGTATATGAATTGATGATTACAAAAAGAGGATTGTCTGATAAGACGTTAGCTGTAAGCGAGACGAAGTCCCATAGATTATCCTCAATTTTCCATACTTCGCCGCCTGGTCCGCGTCCGTATGACGGAGGGTCCATTATTATGGCATCGTATTTACGTCCTCGCCGTATTTCTCTTTCCACGAACTTTGCGCAGTCATCGACTATCCAGCGTATAGGTGCATTCGATAGTTTGGAAGCTGCTGCATTTTCCTTTCCCCAGGAAACCATTCCCTTAGCGGCATCGACATGGCATACACTAGCACCTGCCTTGGCGCATGCCAGAGTTGCTGCGCCCGTGTATCCGAAAAGATTCAGAACGGATATTTCACGCTTTGCATCTCTTATCTTTTCCATTGCAAAATCCCAATTGGCCGCCTGTTCGGGAAAAATTCCAGTATGCTTGAAATTCATTGGCTTGACATTAAATGTCAAATCTGCATAGTGTATCTGCCAGGACTCCGGCAAATCTCCCTTATTCCATTTTCCTCCGCCAGTTGAAGACCTTTTGTAACTGCCGTCAGCAGTTGACCACCTCTCGTCTTCTCTCGGTGTAGACCAGATTGCCTGAGGATCCGGACGAATAAGAAAAAACTTTCCCCATCGTTCAAGCTTTTCTCCATTGGAGCAGTCAAGCACTTCAAAGTCTTTCCAATTTTCGGAAACAAACATAACTATTACCTAAAAAAACATAGTAGTATCAAAAATGATACGCATAACAATTCATAATATTTTATCACATCAAATGCATGATTTGAATACTTATTTTCCTTTCAGCTCTTTTTAGTAGAATTTGATTTACATTAACACTATCCCATTAACAACAAATAGAATAATTATACGAATACTATATTACTGATTATTTAGCCGCATCTGGCAAGAGCAGATTTCTATAACATTATATTTTGATTCATTACTAACAAAAGCAAGAAGCACAGACATTTCGTCCATGCTCCTTGCTTCTTAAAGCTTGATGTTAATCAAGATGGTTTATGATATTCTTTCCTTGATATCTATTGTTACATTATTGCTCGGCATTGTAAACGTATATGTTGCTTTTGAACCTTCTTGTACAAGTGTTCCTGCCGGATCAGCAACACCGCCCCATGTTACAACAATAGGTTTACTATGATCGATTGTAACAGTTACTGTATCTCCCTGATATGCATAGGTAGATCCAACACCATTTCTCTTGATTGTAACCGATGAGTATACGCTATTCATTGTTGAGGAAATGTCTGAAATCTGATACTGAGTCAAGTTGCGTGAAACAGGCTGTACACTGAATGAAACATTTCCTGAAGGCATTGTGAATGTATATGTTGCAGTATTTCCGTTTATCACAAGTGAGCTGGCAGGATCCGGAATTCCAACCCAGTCGACCGCAATATTGCCTATCTTGTCAATAGATACCGATACTGTATCTCCTGCATTTGCGTAGGATGCTTGTGCTCCGTTTCTATAGATACGTACTCCAGTATATACATCTTTTGCAATAGTGGAATTCGTTGTATTTGAAATACTGTAGTTTCCATTTGGAGCTGCCGTAATCTTGAATGTTACATCATTTGCTGGCATCGTAAACTTGTAGAATGCTGTTGTTCCCTGAATATCCAGAGTGTTCTTTGGATCTGGTATTCCAACCCAAGTTACAACCATCGGCTGGTTGAAGTCAATTCCAACAATAACCGTATCACCCTGTTTTGCTGTTGAACTGGTTGCATTATTTACATAGACTCTTGATGCAGAGTAAACAGCAGATGCAGTAGAAATATCCTTGATTGTATAGTATTTTATTTTTTCAAATGTTGCTATAAGCGACACATTATTTGCCGGCATCGTGAAGTAGTATGTACCATCAGAGTTCCTATACACTGGTGTAAAATCGCTAAGTGTCGGTGCGCTAGCAAGCTGATATCCTGATTCAGGATTAATTCTAACAGTAATATGTCCACCAGCTGCAGCCTCGTAGATATTGCTCTGGCCTTCTGATACAAAGCTAACTGAACCATGTCCGGAGATTGTCGTATTAAGATTATATGTTGTAACAGATGAACCGGTAGCACCTATTTCTGCTTCAATAACCTGTGAAGCAGAGACACCTGTGACAGTCCATGTTCCGTCATAATTCTTCGTCATCAGAGTGCCGTTTGCCTTTACAGACTTTACTTCATACCCGCTCTTTGGTGTAACTGTAGCTACAATTGTGGAGCCAGTCTTTATTGCAGTACCAGATGTGATTGTACCGCCATTTACTGCAACACTTAGCGTTGCATTTGCAGGCTGCTCAAAGGTAACCTTAAGTGCACTTGCCACAAATGTGGCAGATACCGTAACCTGAGATGCCGGCATCGTAAAGCTTGTTCCTACAATACTGTCGGTAATTGAGCTTCCGCCAGAAGCATAGGTATATTTGAGTGTATCAAGTGCCATTCCGGCCTTAGGTGAGGCAGATATTGTCACCTTTGAACCAGCTGGGGCTTGATCAGCTGCTGTTCCGTTTACAAGGCAAGTAAAGGAGCCCTGTGAAGTTATGTAAGACCTAAGTATCTTGTAATTTGAACTGCCTGAGTTTCCGTTGTTTCCACCGTTTCCTCCGATAACAACGTTAATTCCACCAGCTCCTCCGTTCTCAGAAGCTTTCCCGCTGAGAACCAACAAAGTCTGTCCGCGTTTGATATTATTGAGGTTAGTTGTAGGATTAAGACCCTGAAGAAGTGAAGAAACATTATTGTAGTTCAGTCCTCTTGCGCTACAGATGTTACCGCATGTATCTCCGGCAACAACCACATGAGAATATACAACATAGCCATTTCCAGTATTTGTTTTTGAGGGGAACCAATATGATGAACCAGCCTTGACATTGTTAAGGTTCTTGAGTCCGTTCAAAGTTTTAACCATTTCCGAGGTCTCGGTACTGTATGTCATTCCCAGAGTATTGCACACGCTCTTTACAGTTTCACCGTATGCCATCTGATGCTTAACCAAATACCCCCAGAAAGTATCTCCAGTGGCTGTTGTGTTGGAAGTTGTGCCGATTTCTCTTTCTGCTTCGGATACAAGGGAGTTAACTTCCCTGGCTGCTGCATTGGATGCAGGGAGATAAATAACCCAGTTAGGCTGAATTTTCCCCAGAGAAGCTATAGATGAAAAGCGCTTCGGGTTGAGATCAACTATAGCCTGCTTGACAGTATCATAATCAAGATTGTGTGCCTTGCAGATTTTTCCTATAGTATCCCCGCTGCGGACTGTATATGTGATAACATCTCCTGATGGAATATTTACATTTACAGTTGCAACTCCACCGCCCGTTGACCTTCCGATTGCTTTTCCGGTCTCATCAAACGCATAAGCATTCTTGACAATAGCTGCAGAATTTGCCTTGCTTGTAGGGATCCAAATCGTCTCGTTAACCGTCAGCCTTGATAGCTGTGTTTCAGACGTAAAGCCATTTGCTACCATGATACCATCCTTGACATCATTGTAGTTGACTTTCATGGCAGTGCAGATACCAATAAGGGTATCCTTATTCTTTACCGTCACAAGTTTTGCATAGTCCGTAATGACAAGCGTATTCTCTGCGCTGGCGGTAACCGTCATCGTAGATACAAAAGAGAATACCATTACGAGTGTAAGCAATAAGCTTATCAATCTTTTCTTCATTTTTCTAAACCTCCAAGGGAATCTATATCCTGCAAACAGGCGCAATAACACACCTTTGCTAATATACTTGATGCTATATTACAGTATTTGAAACCATTTTGCAACAATTTTATAGCAATAATTTCAAAAAAATTGCAAAAATATTAGTTATGTAAACAAATTAGCGTTCACATAACTATTATACCTAAAAAATTATGTCTTTTTCGTAAAAAATTGTCTTTTTTATTTCATGCAGCACATTTGGC
>R27__coassemble_1120_pt1 | contig 13196 bp, 14 predicted proteins | sample R27__metabat2_high_PE_050 | metagenome-assembled genome bin R27 | reverse complement strand
CCATGACTGCCCCGTTACTCTGTTCCCCTACGCTTAGGCCGTTTTCTGCTTGAGAACCTTCACGGCTTCGGGCAGGATCAGTTTGCCGTCCACACGCTCGGAACCACGGAAGCCCACCTGACCGTTCACAGCGAACAGCTCGTCCAGACGACGGAAGGAACGACCCTGTCTGTCAGCGATCCAGTAATACTTGGTATCGCCGAAGAGGATGGTCTTCGCACCCGCCTGAATCTCAGGCATATAGCGGGAGACATAAACCGGACGACCGAGGATGGTATCCGGCTGACCTGCTACCAGAGAAGTCTGCCACAGATACTGGCCGTTACCGTCCTTGAGCTTACGCAGATACTGGACGGTAGAGTCGTTCATGAGCCATACCGCATTCTTACGGTACGGAGTGAGCAGGCTGTGATAGAGATCGATCAGCTCATCCGCAGTGATCTTATCCGTTGCCCCGGCAGTCACACCGGTCTGTGCGCCGTAGGTGTCGTGGAGAATGCCGGTGGGCTTGCCGGTACCGTTGCCGGTAATAAAGGCTTCTTCCTCGCCGTTGCCGATACGGCGGGTAAATTCGCCCGCGATATAGCTTTCCATGTCAAACACGGAATCGTGCAGGAGTTCCTCGGACACCTTGATCATCGTACCCAGCTTGTAGGCAGAGATGGAGAGCTGACCGAAGGAATCATCGCTTTCCTGATATGCGCCCTCTTCGTCCACCCAGGAAGCGGAGCCGTGGGAAGCCACAACAGGGATCTTGTGCTCACCAGAGCCGGTCTGAATAATAGTTGCCAGCTGACGGAAGATGTTGTTTTCCTTCAGTCCGTCAATCAGACGGCGCTCGTACTCATCCGGGCAGAGGTACCCGCCCTCCGAATCGGTTCCGATCTGAAGGGCATTGGTGATGCTGCGGTCGGGGTGCTTCATACGCATAGCGTTCCAGAAGTTCTTCTTATACTCGTCAGAAGCTCTTCCGGTCTTTTCCTCACCCTTTGCACCATCGGGCTTGGAAGTGAGGGGCTTGCTGGTAGCGGCCTGCATCTCACGCTCCATGGCATCAAGGCGTTCCTGACGCTCGATCTCATGGCCGAGGTCAACGATCTCCTGTTCCATACGCTCATAGGTCTGCGTATCTTCTGCAGAGAGCAGACCCTTTTCGTCACGGTGTTCATCCAAAAACTTCTTCGCCTGTTCCCAGGTCTTGGCACGGTTGGCACGCAGTTCAATAACTTTACTCATAGATTTTTTCCTCCAAAATCACATTTTTAATAAATTGAGTCTCTTTTCGAGATCACTCACATGGGTTCCGACAGGGGCAGTCGGTTCAGCGACCGGCTCCTGTTCTTCTTTTGCGGCATCCTCCGCCGCAGGGGTGGGTTCTGTCGGAGTGTCTTTCGCAGGCTCTGTTCCCTGTTCGGGTTCATCCTGCTTCGGTTCTTCTGTAGATTCTTCGCCGGATTCTTCCGCTGTTTTGTCGGGCTTTGCGGTTTCAGCCACTTCATTTCTGATGGCGATCCTTACGGCATTTCCGGTTGACAGGAAATCGTCGACACCTTTGCACTTTTTCTTGTCTTCCAGGATTCCGTCCACAAAGCCAAGCTCAATGGCCGTTCCCACCTGCATCGGCAGTTCCGCGTCCATCAGATGGGAGATTTTCGCTCTCGAAAGTCCGGTCTTAATTTCGTAGGCGTTGATAATGGACTCCTTGACCTCATCCAGCATTTCAATGGCTTTCTGCAGCTCATCACGATTTCCGCACACATTGGTGATGGGATTGTGAATGAGCATGATTGCCGTAGGTGCCATGAGTACTTTCGTCCCCGCCATGGCAATGACTGACGCTGCCGATGCGGCAAGCCCGTCAATCTTCACCGTGACATCGGACGGATAGTCCATCAACATGGCATAGATCTGACTGGCTGCGATGCAGTCGCCGCCGGGTGAAGAAAGCCAGATGGTGACAGGACCGGAGCCTGCGAAAAGCTCATCATGAAACATCTTCGGCGTAATATCATCACTGAACCACGCTTCATTGGCGATGCTTCCGTAAAGCTCAAGCACTCTCTCCGATCCGGTGTCGTTTTCCGTCTGGTTCTTCCACACCCAGAACTTCTTGTTTTTCTGATTCATTGGTGGTTTCTTCCTCCTCATTTTGTTTTTCGCTTGGTTGTGCTGTTGTGCTGCCGTTCTCCACATAAGGAGAGCCCGCCAGGGTCAAAGGCAGCATATTGCCGTTGACGAGGTACAAGTCCCCGCCTTCCTCTTCCGGTATCCGGTCGAGGTTTTCCAGCTCCCTGATATCGTTGGCAGACATCCAGCCGTTTTGTCTTGCAGTAGCGTAACCCTGCATTCGGCTGGCATAATCCCCTCGCAGAAGTCCCTCTACATTGAACTTAAAGAAGAACTTTCCTTTTTCATCCAATGAAAAAAGAGCCCGTGCCAGCGATTGTTCCCATCGGATGACCCATGGGTCAAGGCTGTACTTAACGAACTCCAGGGACTGCTGTTCGATATTACTGAAGCTGGATTTATCTAAATCGCCCACCATATGGGGCGGGATACGGAAGATACGGGCAATTTCATCAATCTGGAACTTCCTCGTTTCCAGGAACTGTGCCTCCTGCGGTTTGATGCCGATGGGCACATAATGAAGCCCGTTTTCGAGAACCGGCGTTTTACCGGAGTTCTCGCTGCCGCCGAACTGGGACTGCCACGCATTTCTGAGTTTCTCAGGGTCATTGAGGGTGGTCGGGTATTCCAGCACACCACTCGGAGCCGCCCCGTTGGCGAAGAACTTAGCGCCATACTCCTCACAGGCAATAGCCATGCCGATGGCGTTTCTTGCCATGGCGATTGGGCTGTATCCCACAATGCCGTCGAACCCTAAACCGGGAACATGCAAGACCTCGGAGGGGTCAAGCACCACGGTGGAGCCTTCCATGGTCGGTGCGTCATCAGATGAAGTCCAGTACTGATAGTACAGTTTTCCGTTCTTATCCCGATCCACCGTCATGCGGTTCGGCATCAACGGATACAAGGCGATGACTTCGCCTTTTCCGTTTCGGATGATTTGCGCGTAGGCATTACCCCACAAGAGCAGGTGTGTCATGAGCGTCTCACGGAAGACAAAAGATGTCATTTCCGGATTTGGCTCATCATGGAGCAGGGCATACAACGGGTGGTCAACTGCTTTCTCCTTCCCGCCCTCATCGTTATACCTGTAAAGGTGAAGGGGCAGTCCGGCGATGGCTTCCGACAGGATACGCACACAGGCGTACACCGCTGTCATCTGCATGGCCGACCGCTCGTTGACCATCTTTCCGGAAGTTGAGCCACCCATGAAAAAGGCGTAACTGCTGCCGGATGTTCTGTTCTGAGGGGCGTCCCTCGGTCTGAATAGTCCGGATATTGCTTCTTTGATTCCCATAAATTCCTCCTATCGTTCAGATAAAAATGAGATCCCTGTGATCATAAGGATTGTAGTCTTCGGCGTGGCGGACACACCGGTCTAGTGCCATAACCGCTGCCACGATGCCGTCGATTTTCTCCGGCGATTTCGCTTTGGTCGGTTTGATATTTCCGGCGGGATCGGTTTCGATCACGACGTTGCCTGCCATCCAGCGCATGACCGGATTGCCGCCGTGGACGATCTTCCCTTCCATCATCAGCTTGAAAAATTCTTTACTGGCAGGACTCATGTCTTTGTAGCCCTGGCCGAACTCCACAAGGGTAAATCCCGCGCCGGTGAGGTTCTGGCTCATCTGCACCGCACCCCATCGGTCAAATGCGATCTCCAGGATGTGATACTTCTTGCCGAGTTCCTCAATGAACTTTTCAATGAAACCGTAGTGGATGACATTTCCTTCGGTCGCATTGATATACCCCTGCCTGAACCATACATCGTATGGCACGGAGGCTTTTCGTACACGCTTCGGAATGGTGTCCTCAGGAATCCAGAAGAACGGCAGCATGATATACTTTTCGTCTTCTGTCCTTGGCGGAAACATCAGAACAATTGCGGTGATATCTTCCGTACTGGAAAGGTCAAGGCCGGCATAGCAGTCCCTGCCTTCCAGCAGACGCATATCGATGGGTTCAGCCCCCTGCATATAGACCGCATCCGGAATCCACGCTGTGGTACTGTTGACCCATTGGTTAAGTCTCAGCCACCGGAACGTGATCTCGTCGGCGGGATTTTGCTTCGCTTCAAGGAAAGCGTCCCGCATTCGGTCAATGGTGATGGTATATCCGAGAGAAGGATTCACTTTATACCAGTTTTCTTCATCTTCCCAATCCCAGTCATCCGGCATACTGTAGACCACAGGATAAAAGGACGGGTCGATGCGGACACCGTTTAAGATGTCCACCGCTTTGGTGTGCAGTTCGTAGCAGATGGAGTTTCTGTCCGTTCCGGCTGTGGTGATGATACAGTGAAGCGGATTGCTTCGGGCATCGGATGAACCTTTGGTCAGAACATCGTAAAGCTTCCGGTTCGGCTGATTATGGATCTCGTCAAACACAAGACCTGATACAGAAAATCCGTGTTTATTCCCTACATCCGCAGACAGTACCTGATAAATACCGGCATTGGTGTAGTTGACGATTCGCTTCGTTGCCGCCATGACCTTGCTTCGTTTCAAAAGCGCCGGTGACATTTCCACCATCTGCTTGGCAACCTCGAAAACGATGGACGCCTGCTGACGGTCGGCTGCAGCACCGTACACTTCGGCGGAGGGTTCGTTATCCGCATAGAGCAGATAGAGAGCAATCGCCGCCGCCAGTTCACTATTGTGTGTCGGAATCATAGAAGGACCGGCAAGGTACTGGTGACTTAGACTGTCAACCTGAATACACTGCATAGGGACTTTTTCTGCCAGCGGCTCAATATCTTTCAGATAATGAAAACAGGAACGTGTTTGTTTTACACGCTCCCGCTTTCTGGAAATCTTTCTTTTTAGTTTTGCGGTCGGCTGATCCTCAAATGTTGTAAACCGAATAACATACAATGTTTCACCTGTGGGAACTCCACATCGAGTAGACGGTTCATCGTGCATGGCGTTTTTTATGCCAAGACTCCACAACAGCTCACGAACAGATTCAGCTAATGGCTTTATTGTTGTGCAATAGACACTGAGTGATTTCCTATCGCTAACACAACCGTCTGAATCCATCAATCCCTGCAATAACGCCCAACGCTGTGTCTCTGATGCTCTCAGATATTCCGGCCGGATCACCTTGTCCCTGAAATTGTTCAGCAGTATCGGTTTCAGTTCCTTGTAAACTAAAATTTCACTGCCACCGCAGGCTTGGGGATATCGGTTGTGAAGCGGATATGGAATAAATGAAATAATATCTTCCACATCGCAATCTCGCACTGTGATTTCAGGCTTAGTCGCATTACCGTTACCCAACCAGTATCCAAACAGATAAGGGTCGACAGGTAATTCAGTGTCTTCTGTCTTCAACGCATCACAAACAGGAATCCGAATGACAGAACGCATTTTGTCGCACGCCACAGCTTGATTGGAGTTGCGAAGCTGCATCGTTTTCCTGTAGATTTCCCCTGTTGTCCATTCCACAGACTTCCTTTTGCCGCGAGTATTTTCGCCATCCCATAGATGCCGTTCCCCGGCAACGATGGACGTTCCATCACGGAAAGTTAAGCGATATGCCTGCTCTGTATCATCTATTTCGCTTTTGGCGATCACTCGGCATGGCTTTCCAGTTTCATCAAAGACAAGGTCACCCACTTTCAAATCTCCCATAGTAGACCATCCGGTGGGCGTCGGGATCGGTGTGTCCAAAGCTAACTGTTTCCCGTTTTTCTTGGGTATTTCAATAAAAGCGGTACGGAACTGCCGTGTGCCGTCTTCATTGACAATGCCGAACACATCACGGATGATCTGCTCCTGCCAGGGTAAAAGCCAGAACCGTTTTCCTGCCCACTTGCCTTTGGTGTGGCAGAGGTTTTCGATGAACATCACCGCACGGTCGGCTTTCTCTTTATCATAGTGCGAGGTCGGCAGCATAAACTTTGAGGGCTGATAGTCTTTCAGTTTCGGATAATTCTTAGGTCTTGTTGCCGCCATCAGTTACCTCCCAGGAGTGCTTCCATTTCATCCTCTGCTTCACCCTTGCTGTCATTTCCGGCAATGATCCGAGAACGGGATGCCGGAGTCAGACCGAACTGTTCCGCAAAACGGTTCATAATTTTCAGATAAGTCTGCGCGATGGAGATCTGAGGCACCTGCATCCAGTAGCCCGATGGGGTCTTAACGATAGAACCGTGCTGAGTGATAAACTCTTCAGCTTCTTTCCACCTTGCGTAGGCCTGACAATAACCGGCGAATGCCGCCATATCCACTTGAGTCAAAATGCCCAAGGTCTCCATCTGTTTGACAAGCCTTCGCCATTCTTTCTTTGCTTCCGGTTCCAGCCACTTGGGACAAGCCGGAGCTTTCTTCACGGGCTTTGGCTCTTTATCGTTTAACGGTCGCTTTCCGGGATTGCCTTCAAGCTCTTTGATTGCGGTAGGGGTTGGTTTTCTTCCTCTTGTTGCCATCTCTCAGGCCTCCCTTCTTCAAAAATGACAATAAAAATAGCCGCATCTCTGCGACTTCTGTACTACGAGCAACAGCCCCCTTCGGAGCTGAAGCTGTTTCAATTTTGTTTTGTGTTCCTTAGAACTTCTTGATGGTCACGTTCTGGTCTTTGTCCAGGATGCAGGTGTAGCGGATCTCGCATCCGTTTCTGTCCTTGGTGATGACCCGAATGTCGCCCTCGAAGGCTTTGTACATTCTTTCGATCTGCTCTCCTTCGGGAAGCTGGCTTTCAATCTGCTTGATGTGCTTGTCTGTCATGGTGGTGTTCCTCCTTCAATTCAGGCTTCTGCCCTTTGGTTGTGTGTATATTACCGTCCTGTCGGCACTATATCAAGTCATTTATCGATAATAAATTACACAATCTTTTGGCTTTGTTTCTGGTGCAATTGTGTTGCAGTAGCAGATTCTCAATCGAAAACTTTTTTTGACATTTGCATCAAACCTCTTGACAATATTCCTTTTTAGGAATATACTATTACTGAAAGCGAGGTGGATAAATGTTCACTGTAGAGTTTTATGAACTACCAAACGGAAAAAGGCCCGCAGAAGAGTTCATCGAGAGCCTGGATGCCAAAATGCGGGTTAAAGCTATTGACAGCATCGACATTTTACAAGAATACGGCACAAGGCTTCGTGAACCTTATTCCAAATCGCTTGGTAACGGCATATTTGAACTTCGTATCAAATTTGCGTCAGACATCACTCGAATATTCTACTTTTTCTACGTCAATAATAAGATTATCCTGACAAACGGATTTATCAAAAAGACGCAGAATACGCCACAGGGCGAATTGGATAGAGCCAAGAAATACAAGGCCGATTATGAAAGGAGGCATTCTCATGACTAATTACCAGGAATACAAAGAGAAACTCATGCAGGATCCGGAGTTTCGTGCTGAATATGAAAGAACCCGTCCGGAATTTGAGATCATGCATGCCCTTATCGATGCAAGAATCAATTCCAATATGACACAGAAAGAACTCTCCGTTAAATCCGGAGTGCGTCAATCCAATATCAGCAGAATTGAAAACGGAACCTGCAGCCCCACGATAGCGACCCTTCAAGCCTTGGCTGAAGGACTCGGCAAAAAGCTGATCATCTCTTTTGAATAATCTCTGCATCTCTAAAGCACTGTCACCCGACGGTGCTTTTCTGTTTTCTTCTTCCGAAATACCCAGAAAAACGAATGAAATTTCCGTGCGTGTTTCTGATTCCTCTGCCAGTCGGCAACAAGCCGACTCTTGGCAATCAGCACGAAGAGGTCTTCCGCTTCAAAGCCATTTTTCATTGCCAGATCATACACAAAGCAGTGCATCCAGTATTGCTTTCCGGAGGAAACCTTATCCTGACATTTGAACACAAAAATACCGCCCGGCTTCAGCACCCTTGCTGCTTCCCTGACGGCATCGGCATATAGATTTTGTAGTTCCGTTTCACTTTTGCAGACAGTGAACCTTCGATTGATGATATTCCCCTTATCCTCTTTCAGCGATTTTCCTGTCGTTGCCAGGAAGGGCGGGTCGAACACAAGGCTTGAGATGGATTCATCCGCAAGCGGAAGCTCCCGGCAATCCGCCTGAACCACACCTTCGCTTTGAGGATTCAGATCAAACCGAAGTCTCGGCGGAGGAATGTCCTTGTAGAAGCCACCCTTGGAATAGGTGCTGTCGGCTTCAAAGCCCTCCGGCACATAGAGTTCCATGATCCATTTGAGGATTTCCGTCTGATCTGTGGAAACGGAACGGATGATTTCCGTTTGTTTCTCCATAACTCTTGCACGACAAAAAGAGCCGAAGCCCTTTCTGTACTGTGTTTTACTGTTCTTCCTTCGCTTCCCCACGGTCGCCCGTCAAGATGAAGTGGAAGTACTCTTTCGGGTAAGATTCGATGAAGTTCACCAATTCATAGAGGTTCATGTGGTAAGCGTGGTACTGAACTTCTTTCACCGAACACATATTACAAACCGCGGAGTCGCGGACCTGCATGATCTGATCGAACACCTTATCATCAATCAACGGGTTACTCGCCATCTGTTGCCTCCTTTTCCCCTGCCTCAAGAGCAAGAACAATGTTTGTGTAACGCTCCCTTTCAGAGCCTTCCGAACAAGCCATACCTTCCCTGAAGAAGCGGAGGGCTTCCTCTCTGGTATCCCATTCTTTCCGTTCGCCGTAGCAGACGGTGACCACATCATCTAAAATCACGGCTCGGTCTTCACCGAAAGCAATACCGAGAGACGAACCGCACCGCCAAGCACAGTGGACAGTGCCGATGTCATCAACCATAATCACTCGACCACGGCATCCCGGCTGAAGTTTGCCGGGATAAGGGTCGTTCATGGAAACCAGCTCTACAAGGGTGCCGGGTTTATAGGTTTCCCTCAGTCTTGCGAGGGTCTCTTTTGAAATCTGAAACATGGTCACTCTCCTCATAACAGCAGGTCGAAAATGTAGTCCATTTCCAGACCCAAATCATCCAGCAGAATTTCTTCCGCTTCTTCGTAGCTGCCGCCGCTGGCAAGAATCTCATTGATAAGCTCGACCGCTTCCTCAACCTGCTCCCTTGCTTCTTCCTCGGTCAAGTCATCCCGCTTCATCAGGATGGCAATGATTTTGTCGTGTCCGCTTTTCATCAACAGTCCTCCTCGTCTTCCCCGTTCAGGATGGCTTTGATCTCTTCCTGTACCGCAGGGTCTTGCAGTCGCTCTTTGGCTTCTTCCACATCGAAGGGAACCGTGTTCTCAGGGGTTGGAATCGGATCACAGCCGGGCGCGTACTCTTTGCGTGGGTCCTGCCGGAAAGCGGAACTGCCCGACAGCCTTGCAAGAATCGCCTTGCGGATTTCCTTGTACTCGCTTCCGATCAGTCCGATGCGTAAGCAAATGCAGCGCATCGCGTACTTAGGATTGTCGATGGGTTTTTCGGTAGCGGTCACCCGCTTTGCCGTTGCCATCATCTCGCAGAGTTTGCACACGAAGGTGCTGTAAGCCTGCACCTGTTCGGGCGTTGCTTCTCCATCGAACCAGGGGAAGGAAACCTTCTCGTCATCGACTTCAACGGGAAGTTCATCCGTGCCGAAAGCCTCGCAGAAAAGGTCACGCTTGGCTTCCACGTACTTTTTGAGGTTCGCAATCCCCTCTTCACCGAGCTTTGCTTTCGGGTAGGCAATGGCGATGACGCTTTCTTCGGTCTCGACCTCTGCTTCAAAGCCCCGTTCACAAAGGGCTTCGATAAGCTGCTCGACTTCCTCGCTGTCGGCACGGTCATCAAAATTCAGTGCGCCGTTCTTATCGACCGTGAAGTAGTCAATCTGGTAGGCGCAGGACGGAACACCGAGGTATTTGGCATCGCATTCCAAAATCTCTGCGATGGTCTGCACCAGCTTTTTGCGTTCCGATCCGGTCACGTTGTAGTTGATTGTCATGGGTTAAATCCTCCAAAATGTAGATTCCATAAGGGTTTCCCCCTTTGGTGTGTCATATGATCCCGTACATTTTTCTATAAGTCAACGCCTGTGTGCGAGATATATCAGATAGTTCACATCTTTCTGACCGGAGGATTTACTGCCCAAACTTCATGTCCATATAGCACGCCGCTTCCGGCACAGCCTGTTCAAAAGCTGTCAGATACCGCATTGCCGAACTGTTCTCCCCGTTGGCGTAAGCGTACTCCCTCAAAGATTTCTTCTTGAAGAATGATGGTTGATTGCACCAGCGGGCAATTGTGATATACATTCCGCGCCAGGGGCTTTCGGTGTACCGGTTGAACCGCATCACATACGGCAGACACCGGTATTTCATCAGAAGCTCGATCCTGCGGAACAGGTCGATGATGTCCTGCCGCCAGAAGTCTATGTTCCATTTTTCCTCTCGGTCATAACCGCAGAAGCAGTAGAACTTCGGGATCTTATTGGTGTGCTTTCGAATCAGCTTCAACTTTTCCTCAATCAGCGGCATATCCGCAATGTTGTCAAATGCGAAGATATAGTCGCTGTCGTAATTGGAACGGAACAGAACTTCACATTTTTCCTCGGTGAGCAGCCGTTCATCCAGTCCCTGCTTGAACTGAAACGGTCTGCCGGTTGCCTGCAAAATCTCCAGAAGCATCCGCCAGTTGGGACAGCCGAAGAAGTTATCGTCCAGAAGACAGATCTTCGGTCGGCTTTCATCGTAGAACTCAAACAGCGGACTGTGCATCTGCACACGGTCGTAGTTTCTGTTGACGCAGAAATCACAGTGACGGAAGCAGCCACGGGTGAGAAAGCCGATGGAGTAATCCGTGTAATAGGAAAACTCGGTCGGCTTCTTCCCCGCCACAATTTGCTCTGCCACCCAACCATCATACAGATGATAGTCGGGCTTATGGTGTTCGACCGCTTCCGGCAGTTTCGGTGCTTTGTCATAATAAAAGCCGGTACCGCCGAAGCTCACATTTGCAAGCTTCAGAACGGCATCCGGCACTTTTGTGTCCGTGAAGACCTTGGAGAGATACACCTTATCGTATGCTTCCAGTTTTTCATAGTCCGTTTTGAGGATGACCTCATCCCCACAGTCTTTGTGATAGCCGGACAGTTTCATGCAGGCGAGGTTGGGAAAACGGTGTCGCTTTCTGCCGATGAGGTCGGCATCAATGATCGCTATCTTCATTGCCGCCCTCCAATCCGTCAGCCCACACGATTCCGGAGAGAACGAAGTAGGCGTTACCGAGGTATATGCCATTTCCCCAGAGACGGTACTCCGCACTATCCGCAGACGGATTTTTCAGCCACTTGATGATCTGCTTCTCCGTCTTCGGCTTGGAAGCGTGGGTAACCAATTCTCTATGGGTTTTAAAGACCTTTGTCCAGAAGTCCAGGTCTCCGATTGTCGGATGTTTGGTTTCAAGATTGGCACACCACCAATCCGGGAAGCCCTGCAATCTTGCACACTCGGTAGGCGTTAAACGGCGGACGATATAATGCACACCGTCATCATCCTCATCGTTGATAATGGGCGGGTCTTTATAATCCGTAGCCACCAGCGTGTTTGCCACTTCCTCAGAAGCCATGGTAAAGAACGATGCCTTGCTTGCGGAATAAGTCGGCTCGGCAACCGCTCCCGGACCTTTGGCAACGAGAGTCGGCTGTACTTCCTCTTCAATGGCGGGTTTATACAGTGCGTTCTGCCCTTGGTTGAAAGCATCACGACCGATGCCATATGCGACCGCATGCCTGTCGGCACAATCAATAGTAAAGCAGACATCTTCATTAACCCCGCTTCCTTGGGGACCGTTTTCGTCTGCCCGTCCGATCATCGACCCTTGCAGTACAAAGGTTTGTTGATGGATGCCGGGTTCAGCCGCCAATGCGCCGGCTTTTCCGTCCAAATCACGGACTTCCTCACGCTGATTCTGAGCAAAAGCAACGACCGGCTCGCCGCCGTGAGACGTAGCCAGAGTCGGTGCAAGCTCCTCTGCCACATTGACCGAGGACTTCCCGCCGCCCTGATCCACACATACAACGACCATGCCGCCTTGCGCACAATCGGCACGTCCGCCATTGGCATCCAGCGTTCTGGTGGTTTCAGCTTCGTAGAATCCGCTGTGGGGATTGTCCGACTTCATGGAGTTGCTACCTTTTGAACAGACACCGAAAACTTTCTGCTCCATAAGTAGCGGGACATTTCCTCCACCCGTGCCGCAGCGTTCCGTGATTGTCTGCACAACCCCATCTTCGGACAGTTTTACTCTTGAATCTGTAGGATGGTTTTCAACCGCAAGTGCCGCAGGAACAACTCCGGCTCGGAGTGTCGGTGAGGTTTCTTCCTCATAGCCGATGCTTCTGCTCTTTGCGGAATGCTCCGTACAGAAGCCCGCCGATTCCATAACGATGGGCGGATGATGTGCCTCCGCACGAATCGTGGCGACTTTGTCTTTCAACACATCCATACGGTTGCCGCCTTGATCGCAGAGGACTAATCTTTCATTCTCTCCGCCTGCTGTTCCAGCGCCCTTTTCAGGATTTTCGGCAGTTCTTTGCCACGCACGGAAGCCCTCCGCAGAATACCCAGACAGGCCTTCCGACTCAAAGAGTATTTTTCCGGCACGCCAGCCTGTAAAATCTGCGACAAGGTAGATGCGTTTTCTGCGTTGGGGCGTTCCCCAGTATTGCGCGTCGAACACTCGCCATGCGACTGAGTAACCGTTTCCCAGGATCTCCCCGGCAGAAAGCCACTTATCAGCCGCAGGAACAGATACGGCTTCGTTGCAGATTTTGCAGAAGCTTTCGAGGACGCATCTGAAATCTTCTCCTTTGTTGGAGGAGAAAGCGCCTGGGACGTTTTCCCAGACTGCATATCTTGGATATTTTCCATTGGTCGCTTTCCTCATTTCTTTGATAATGCGGATGGCTTCATAAAAAAGAGACGACCTTGAACCGTCAAGACCGTCCCGTCTCCCGGCAACACTCATATCCTGGCAGGGACTGCCGAAGGTGATGATGTCAACCGGCTCGATGCTTCCGCCATCCATTTTGGAAACATCTCCGTAGTGTTTGACAAAAGGCAGACGCTTGGTGGTGACCCGCACGGCATAAGGCTCGATTTCCGAAGCCCACACCGGCG
>R27__coassemble_1098_pt1 | contig 13394 bp, 14 predicted proteins | sample R27__metabat2_high_PE_050 | metagenome-assembled genome bin R27 | reverse complement strand
CGTATTAATCGGCGAACGTGCAAAAGCTAGAGTGGGTCATTGGGTAAAAACAGATTTCAAAGGGTTTATCTATGCATATTTCATACAAAAACCTATGACCACTGTTAATGACGTTTGGTTTTGGGATAATACAATTGCGAAATAATTAATTGGACCAATTCAAACACTTTATAAAGCCAATTTCGTTCTCTGCGCAGCAGCATTTGTTATATGTCTTGCAAAAAAGAAATATCGTGCAGAAATTATATCTCTCAGCCTTCTATACTGGGTGCAGACCTTTATTACTTGTCTTTCATATGCATGTGAAAGGTACAACTCCATGCTGATGCCGATTAGGAACTATATCGGAATATTTGCTATTTACTATATAATAGATTTCATAAGGAACAGAAAAGAGAATCTAACATGAAAAAGGCACTGATTATCGGCGGAGGTCCCGCCGGGCTAACCGCAGCATACGAACTGCTCACAAAATCCGATGATATGGAAGTTGTTGTTTTTGAAGAGAGCAACATACTTGGGGGAATATCCAGAACGGTCAACTACAAAGGCAACCGCATGGATATGGGCGGTCACCGTTTTTTCTCCAAGTCACAGGAAGTCAACGACTGGTGGGAAAAAATTCTTCCGCTACAGGGTTCACCATCTTATGACGATATAAAACTAAACCGCACAATATCCCTCTCCGTAGGCGGTCCGGACCCGGAAGCAGACGATTGTGTTATGTTAACTCGACGCAGGGTATCAAGAATCTTTTTCGATGGCAAATTCTATGACTATCCTATTTCACTCAAGCCTGAAACTTTCAAGAATATGGGATTTGTTAATACAATGAAGTGTGGATTCTCATATCTTGGCTCATTGCTTCACAAGCTGCCTGAAGATAATCTTGAGAATTTTTATGTAAACTCATTTGGGCATCAGCTATATTCTATGTTTTTTGAGTACTATACCGAGAATCTCTGGGGAAGACACCCACGTGAAATTGATGCTTCATGGGGGGCTCAGAGAACAAAAGGGCTATCAATAGGCGGAATTATCAAAGATGTTGCCGGTAAAGTTTTCAACGTAAAAAACAGAGAAGTAAATACCTCTCTGATTGAAGAATTCAAATATCCTAAGCTTGGTCCCGGTGAGCTTTGGGAAGTAACCGCAAAGCGAATTGAAGAGCTCGGTGGAACAATCATAATGAATGCGCCCGTCACAAATCTGAAAAGGGAAGGAAACCGAATAGTGTCTCTTACCTATGGCGACGGGAAGGAAATGAAAGGTGATTACTTCATCTCATCCATGCCGCTCAAAGATTTGGTCGGTGGTATGAATGATGTCCCTGAAAGTGAGAGAAAAATTGCTGGAGGGCTTCCCTACCGTGACTACATGACACTTGGCGTTCTTGTAAAAGGCCTTGCACTTGAAAACAAAACAAATCTTACAACAATTTCAAATATCGTACCTGACTGCTGGGTATATGTTCAGGACAGATCTGTCAAAATGGGCAGATTTCAGATATACAACAACTGGTCACCATACCTGGTTAAAGACCTTGAAAACACTATCTGGGTCGGGCTTGAGTATTTCTGCAATGAAGGTGACGATTTCTGGAATATGACTGAAGATGAGTTTGCAAGACTTGGGACCGAAGAAATGGTCAGAATCGGACTCATTTCCTCTACAGATCAGGTTCTTGACACACATATGGAAAGAGTAAAAAAAGCCTACCCTGCTTACTTTGACACGTATAGTGAGATTGATACCCTTATTGACTACCTTAATAAGATTGAAAACCTCTTCTGTGTAGGAAGAAACGGCCAGCACAGATACAACAATTTGGATCACTCAATGATGACGTCTTTTGAAGCCGTTAAATGCATACTCTCTGGAAGCACAGACAAGAGTGCAATCTGGAATGTAAACACTGAAAAGGAGTATCATGAGAAGAAGTCTTAACGAAATACTGTTTTCTCTTTATATATCGCTTGTTTTTGCGCTTACATATTCTGCGCAGTTTACTCTTGAACCTTTATATCTTGTTTTACTTCTTTTTGCTTTTTTTGTTCTTTTCTATTTTCTTTCACGCCCCATCTTCAACCTTGCAGGAAAAGTAACGCTTTTAAAGAAAACTTGCAAAAAGGAAAAGGTTCTTGTAGCTGCCGTATTTGCTATATCCATTGTGTATTTGGGACTCTGGTTTTGCTATTATTATCCGGGTTGGTTCACCGGTGATTCACTGGGTCAACTTGCGGAGGCTGAAAGCGGGATATATACAGACTGGCACCCAGTGCTCCATACGCTTCTTGCATTTACCATCCCATTAAAAATCACTCGCGGCTGGATGGGCTCAATTGTGCTTTTCCAGATAATATGGTTTTCTCTGTCCCTGGCATATATGGTTAAGACTTTATTAAGACATGGTAATACGTCATTTGCTCTGATAGCATTTGCATTTATTCTTTTTAACCCTGTAACCGGTGCTATAATGAAGCAGCCATGGAAGGACTGTTCTTTCTCAACCCTTTCCATCTTTATGATGGCTTTTGCGCTGAATATTATCTTTGATAAAGACTGGATTCGTAAGCCAATTAATCTAGTTTCTTTGATTGTAATCAGTGTTGTTGCAACCATAGTTCGGCACAATGCGCTTCTTTTTACCATTCCGCTGGCAATTGCAATTATTCACTATATTAAGCCCAAGCATCTCAAAATAATATATCCGGTATCTGTACTTGTTCTTTTCTTGCTTATTAAGGGACCGCTTTATTCCGCACTTGGTGTAACAGATCCCGGAAACCGAACAGTTGAAACCATGGGTCTTCCGATGATTATTATAGGAGAAACAGTGAAGGAAAGCCCTGAATTGCTTGATGAAGATGTTCTTGATTTTGCCTATTCAATTGCGTCTAAGGAAACGTGGAACGAATATTACTACAGTGGTGACTTCAATTCCATCAAATTTGACGGAGGAATTGATACTGCTCCCATAGAAGCTGCTGGACGTTTGGGTGTCTTACAAATAATGCTCAGGTGCTTTGCTGAATCTCCCAAATATGCGCTTAAGGGCCTCATTGACGGGACAAAGATGGTCTATGCAATTTCTGGAAATATCAACTGGACCCCTGAGTTTATCCCGCCGAAACTTCTATCGCCTATCCAGTCTACGCCTCTTCGCTATGTTGTCCTTTATGTCGGTCTGGGCAATCTTATTGTAGTCCTTTTCGCGCTACAGCGAAAAAACGGGTGGTTAGCTTTTCCGCTTCTTATACACAATTTCGGCACCATGCTTCTTCTTACAGGACCAGACTATCGTTTTTTCTATCTTACATATCCAATAAGCTGGATGATTATTTTCCATCTTATCTTCAAAAAACAAAACAGCGAAATCCACAAATAATAGAAGAGCATCTATATCCATATTTAAGATTAAAACGAAATCCGATAAGGAGCACAGATGGATAGAACAAGCAATAATCAAAAGCGCATAGTACAGATATCACTTATACGTATTCTGGCTATTTTCCTTGTGCTCATTTGCCATCCCCTAAACCATTCAGAGACTCTGAAATCATTTGCCCCGCTTGCCAACATAGGTCCGTCGCTTTTTTTGATGGTCTCGGTGTATCTCTTTGCGGGAAAGAATATAGGCAGTTTTAAACTGTGGTTTATTCAACGTATAAAAACAGTTTGCATTCCTCCCCTCATCGCCTCAGTTGTTGTGCTCCTGTTACTCACGATTACAGGCGCTGCCGTTTCAACGTCCAATGCCATAGTTGCGCTTTTAAACCTCACAGGAATCAGTTTTCTATTTCCAGATCTGTACGCAGTATTCCCGTACAGCAGTGAACTCGCCCATCTTTGGTTTATAACCGTCATACTTGTCTGTTACCTTCTTGTACCGCTCCTAAAGAAAATCTGCTGGGAGAAAGCAGGGACATTGAAAATCCTGATAGTATTTGCGCTTGTTTTTGTTTTAAATGAACTTCTTGAAACAAGATACATTGCTAAGCTGAGTTATCTGCTTTTGTTCGTTCTCGGTTATATTTTAATAGAGTTGATTCGGCGCTGTCAGCGGAGCTTAGTAGCGGTAAAAAAGCCGGATTCATTTTCTTTACGTTAGCCGTACTCATAATCTGGGGGCTGAGAACGATGGCAAGACAGACAATGTACGGCTCAAATCCATATAAGATGCTCGCTGACTGTTCAACATTCCTTCTTGCGGTGTGGCTGTTTGTGTTTGCCTTCAAACTTGATGCATTCATTCCCCATCTAACGCAGAAATCCGCCTTGTCAGGAATTGGTCAGTTTTTGGATCGGAATTCTTTTTATCTATATACAACCAGCTGCTTTTTCTGCCTGAACGGGAAGTTTGATGTCTTCAACAATCACAACAGTACTATTGTTAGTATTCTTGCATATGTGCTTGTCACTATTGTCAGTTCTTTTGTACTGAAGTTTGTTTCGCTGTGGATAGAATCACTGATTGGAAAAACCAGCAAAGGACAATAAGAAACAGTCGGTCAGATGTCAATGCTTCTTTGTTAGATGCCGTATTCCTTTTTTTCAAAAAAATCAAGAAACCTTTGCATTTTGAGAACATTTTCATGGTTTTAAGCTGTTGACAATCTTAATTATAATAATGTATAATCCTAACTCGGCACTGCAGATTTGCATTGCCGGGTTAAATTTTCCAACTACTTCGCATTTTATGCGATGTTGAGTATAAGAAAGGAGTATTTCCACATGGCAACAGCACGTACATATCAGCCTAAGAAACGCCAGCGCAGCAAAGTTCACGGCTTCCGCGCTAGAATGGCAACCGCAAGCGGCCGCAAGGTTTTGTCCGCACGCCGCGCAAAGGGCAGAAAAGAACTCAGCGTTTAAGCCCTCTCATGAAGCATATCAGGAATAAACAGTAAATATTTATAGGGTGGATTCAATCCACCCTTTGGGTGTATTTGGGACTTTTGAAATCTAGTGTAAGTATAAAAAAGAACAGTGATTTCCGCCGTCTTTACCAGAAGGGCAAAAGTGCGGTGAATCCGCACCTTGTCGTCTATGCAATGCCCAACCGCGAAGGACTCAGCCGGGCAGGCTATACGGTTTCGGCCAAGCTGTGCAAAGCAGTGAAACGAAACCGCATCAAGCGTCAGCTTCGTGAAATATACCGTCTTAACGGTATCAAGGAAGGCTATGACGTGATAATTGTCGCAAGGTCAAAATGCGTCGACGGAGATTATCATGAGATGGAATGCGCATATCTTGACGCATTATCCAAATTGAATTTGCTGACATGAAAAAAATAATGCTGGCTCTAATAAGGTTTTACCGAAAAAGGATTTCACCCGCACGCCCTCCATGCTGCCGTTTTATTCCAACATGCTCACAGTATGCATACGAAGCCATCGAAAAGTACGGCGCCTTAAAAGGCGGATGGCTCGCGTTTAAGCGTATATGCCGCTGTCACCCGTTTCACAGCGAGGACTACGACATTTACGATCCCGTACCTTAGTTTTAAGGAGTATTTTATATGTCATTTGGCGAAATAATCACATGGCCTTTTGCCCAGCTGATGGTTAAGCTTTACAGCTGGACAGGAAGCTATGGTGCCTCGGTCATACTGTTTGCTCTGATTGTTAACCTTATTCTGACGCCTTTCATGGCCAAGAGTAAAAAGAGCACAATGAAGATGACCCGCTTTCAGCCTAAAATTGCTGAACTGCAAAAACGCCATGAGGGCAACCAGCAGAAGCTGAACGAAGAGATGCAGAAGCTTTACCGTGAAGAGGGCATCAATCCGATGTCCGGATGCCTCTGGTCACTGATTCCGTTTCCTATTCTGATTGCACTTTACAGCGTTATCCGCCAGCCTCTTTCCAGAATGATGTTTATTGCGAAGGATGCCGTTTCGGCCCTTCAGGATTTCTTCGTAACAAAGGGTTGGTATGTAATCCCGGAGAAAGCCGACGCATACTACGAAATCAAGCTCACCAATATTCTTCACAACAACTGGGGAGATGTTCAGAGTGCAATTTCCAGCGTTGACTCACTCAAGGGTTTTGATTTTTCAAAACTCATTAATCTTGACTTTAATTCGTTCGGACTGAACCTCGGTGAAATCCCGAACTGGAGAATCTGGCAGACTCTTTCCCTCACTGACAAAACAGCCATGTGGCAGGGAATCGGATTATTCCTCATTCCGTTTGTTTCTGCTCTTCTTTCATATCTCACCATGAAGGTCGGTCAGCTTTATCAGCCGCAGCAGGATAGTCAGACACAGGCATCCATGAAGAGCATGGGGATAATGATGCCTCTTATGAGTGTCTGGTTCTGCTTCATCATGCCTGCAGTCATGGGCATATACTGGATAGCAAACTCTTTATTCGGTATGGCACGTGATTATATCCTCACAAAGATATACAAGGCCCAGCTTGACAAGGAAGATGCAGATAAGATAAACGCAGCTGAAGAACGTGCACGTCAGATTGAACTCAACCGCCTTGAAACCGAGCGCAAGCATGCCGAGGGAACAAGTGAGGTTAACGAGAACACTTCAAAGAAAAAGCAGAAAGCCAACGAAAAGCAGAAGAGCAACGAGCGCAAGGCTGCCATTGAAAAAGAAGAAAAGGCTGCAAGACGCGAACAGCTCGGCATAGAACTTCCGGATGCACCTGCCTCTCAGGTAGGTAACCGCAGATATGCACGTGGACGTGCCTATGATCCGGACCGCTACAATAAGGAAGAAAAGAATAATGATTAAATATCTGGAAAAATCCGCACGCACGGAAGACGAAGCCATCCAGGCAGCTCTTGATGAGCTTAAGATGGATCGTGACGATGTGTCAGTGGAAATTCTTGAGCGTGCCAAATCCGGATTTCTAGGTATTGGGGCAACCAATGCTGTCGTGAAAGTCAGCTATGAAGTTCCGGACGAAGTTAAGCCGAAGAAAGCATCTCAGAAAAAAAGTCAGCCTAAAAAGGCAAAGAAAGAACCTAAAAAGGTTGAAGAGAAAAAAGAAACGGCTCCCAAAAAGGAACCCGTAAAGAAAGCACCCGTCGAAGAAAACGATGAGAAAAAGGAAATCAGGGAATTTCTCAATGGTCTATTTGACAGGATGGGAATTAAGGCAGATATTGAAATCTCCGACCGTGAAGGCGGCGGAGTCAATGTTAATCTTGCCGGACCCAATGTTGGTGCAATTATCGGCCGACGCGGCGAGACCCTCGATGCAATTCAGCATCTGACAAACTATGTCATCAACCGTGGAAGCGACAAGAAAGCACACATTAATATCGATGCTGAATCTTATCGTGCAAAGCGCGAAGAATCCCTTACGCGTCTTGCCGAGAAGATGGCAGAGAAGGCAATTAAATATAAGCGTTCAATGGCACTTGAGCCAATGAACTCCTATGAGCGTCACGTAATACATACCGCTCTTCAAAACTATGAAGGCGTCACAACATCTTCAAGCGGAGAAGAACCTAACCGCAGAGTCGTTGTTTCCTATGTAAAGGGCGACAGCGAACAGTCTAATAAACCCAAAGTAAAGGAGTGGGCATAACATTATGACTTTCGAAACAGTAAGAGACACTCTCGCAAAGCAGTTTGAACTTGATCCTGAGTCCATCACAATGGACACCAATCTCATTGATGACATCGGTGCCGATTCCCTCGACATTGTTGAACTCATCATGTCGCTTGAAGACTACTACGGCATAACCATCAATGACGACGACGCCGCAAATCTCATCACCGTAAGAAAGATCTGCGACTACATCGACGCACTTCAGTGAGCGAACTTTTCACAAAAACAAACATTCTGATTCCCCGAGAGGGCATAGATATGCAGCGCTGGGCGGTAATTGCCTGCGATCAGCATACATCAGAGGAAGAGTACTGGGACAAGCTTGATTCGTATATAGGCGATGCCCCCAGTACTCTTCGCCTTATGCTCCCTGAAATATGGCTGAAAGGAAAAGACAAGACCGGCGAAATTAACGCTGAGATGAGGAAATATCTCGATACCGGAGTATTCCGTGAGATTAACGATTCGTTCATCTATGTTGAAAGGACACTCGCAGACGGGTCTGTCCGTCCGGGTCTTGTCGGAGCTGTCAACCTTGACGAATATGACTATGCTGACGGTTCAGCAAGTGCTATTCGTGCAACTGAAGGAACCGTTGAGGAAAGGCTTCCGGCAAGAGTAAAAATCAGGCAGGGTGCCTGTCTTGAAATGCCGCATGTCATGGTCTTCTGCGAGGAAGAAATCAAGGCTGACAAGCTTGAGCTGCTATATGATTTTGACCTCAACATGGGTGGCGGACACATTAAGGGCTGGAGAGCCGATGCGGACGTTTCGTCCTTCTCACGTCTGGCAATAGGAGACGGCAATCACTCTCTTGCAACTGCAAAAAAATGCGGTGAAAAGTATGCACTTGCGGAAATAGTCAACCTGTTTGATCCGTCAGTTGTTTTTCATCCTATTCACCGAGTAATGTTTGAAACCGACACATCATTTCTCCCGGAGCGTGTAATGCATTTTGACGATGTAAAGACATGTGAAAGATTCTGTCAGGAGTATGTTGATGCGCATGGCGGATATATTGATTACATACATGGTGAATCTACGGCCGTGGAAATGGCCGCAAAAGACGGCTGCGCAGCAGCCATACTACCTGCTTTTGATAAAAGCACTTTGTTTGAAGACGTATTCAATTATGGCCCCTATGAGAAAAAGAGCTTCTCCGTAGGGAACAGTGAAGATAAAAGATATTATCTGGAATGTAGGAAAATCAATGATTAAGAAACTGGCAAAAAGTGTAAGGGAATACAATACCCCGACAATACTGACTGTTGTACTTATCATCGGTGAAGTATTCCTTGAGATTCTGATTCCGTTTATAACTGCAAACCTTGTAAACGGAATAAAGGCGTCATCACCCATGTCCGAAGTTGTTTCAATAGGTATCAAGCTTCTGGTGATGGCACTTATATCTCTGATATGCGGTGCTGCGGCAGGATATACCTGCTCCAGGGCATCGTCAGGATTTGCAAAAAATCTGCGCCATGACATATTCGACCGCATACAGCATTTTTCCTTTGAGAACATAGACAAGTTTTCGGAGGCATCCCTCGTCACGAGAATGACTACGGACATATCAAACGTTCAGATGGCATTTATGATGATTATCCGTACAGCCATAAGGGCTCCCCTTATGATTATCTTCTCGGTCATCATGGCTTTTAAGATGGGCGGAAAGCTTGCTCTGACATTTGTCGTAATAATTCCGGTTCTCGGTGCAGGTCTTTCACTCATTGCAAAGTATGCAATGCCTGCATTCAGGGCAGTTTTCAAAAAATACGACAAGCTCAACGAGTCAATTGAGGAAAATGTCCGTGCAATGAGAGTAGTCAAGGGTTTTGCAAGAGAAGACTTTGAGAAGCAGAAGTTCAACACGGCATCCGACAATATAAGAAATGACTTTACAAAAGCAGAGCGAATTGTTGCAATCAACACACCTCTCATGCAGTTCTGCATGTACTTCAACATGATTTTTGTATATGCCGTCGGAAGCCGTATGATTATCTTATCACGCGGATCCGTGATAGATGTAGGACAGCTCGCCGCCATGACGACATACGGTGTTCAGGTTCTCATGAGCCTGATGATGGTCGGTGCAATCTACGTCATTCTCACGATGTCGGCAGAAAGTGCAAGACGTATTGCCGAAGTGCTTGATGAGGGAAGCGCAATTGTCAACCCGGAAAACCCCGTTATGGAAGTCAAAGACGGCTCCGTTGTATTTCAGGATGTTGCCTTCAAGTACAACAAGAAGGCAAGAAAGAATGCCCTTTTTGATATTGACCTTGACATCAAAAGCGGTATGACCGTAGGTATCCTCGGTGGAACAGGATCCGGCAAAACGACTCTCATCCAGCTGATTCCCCGTCTTTACGACGTAACCCACGGATATGTAAAAGTCGGCGGTGTCGATGTAAGGGATTATGACCTTGACACACTTCGTAATGCCGTGTCCGTTGTTCTTCAGAAGAATCTTCTCTTCGCCGGAACAATAAAGGAAAACCTCCGCTGGGGCAATGAAAATGCAAGCGATGAGGAAATTATTGAGGCATGCAAGCTGGCACAGGCCGACGAGTTCATCAACGATATGCCGGACAAATATGACACATTCATCGAACAGGGCGGCACGAACGTTTCCGGCGGTCAGAAGCAGAGGCTCTGTATCGCACGTGCACTACTTAAAAAGCCAAAGATTCTGATACTGGATGACTCAACATCCGCCGTTGACATGAAGACGGATGCTCTTATCAGAAAAGGGTTTAAGTCATTTATCCCTGAAACCACTAAATTCATTATCGCCCAGAGAGTTGCATCCGTTGAAGATGCCGATTTAATCGTCGTATTGCATAACGGAAAAATACTCGCAAAAGGCACTCATGAAGAGCTTATGGAGACTTGTGATGTATACCGCGAGACCTATGAGCAGCAGACAAGCGGAGGTGATTTCGATGACTAAGAAGAAAAAAACGCCTTCTCCACTCATGCGCTCAGTCAAGATGCTGTTCCACTTCTATCCGAAGATGGCACCTCTGACCTTCTCGCTTATACTATTCACAGCAATAGTATCCGCTATTCCCTCTTTGTTCACTCAGAATATTCTTTCAGTAATTGAGTCCACTTTCACCTCAGGCGACTGGGCAGCTGCAAAGCCTCAGATATTCCACTATCTTCTGATACTCGGAATTCTGTACCTGCTTGCTTTTATTTCAATATCTGTTGAATCCCAGCTCATGGCAATCATGACCCAGGGTTATCTCAATAAACTGCGTGAAGAAATGTTCGACGGGATGCAGGACCTTCCGATAAAGTATTTCGATACACATAAGCATGGTGATATCATGTCCCACTACACGAATGACATTGATACTCTCCGGCAGCTTGTATCGTCCTCCATTCCTACCATGATCCGGGCAATTGCGATTGTACTTGTCGCATTCGGTGTAATGCTCTACTTCTCTGTGTGGCTGACTCTCATACCCGTCTGTGCAGTCTTCGTCATGGTCTTCATCGCCAAGAAAATCGGCGGGGGCTCTGCGAAGTACTTCCTCAAGACCCAGAAGAGCGTAGCCGCAACCGAAGGCTTCATACAGGAAATGATGACAGGCCAGAAGGTAGTCAAGGTGTTCTGCCACGAAGAAAAAGCAGTTGAAGACTTTGATAAAATCAACGGCTCTCTCTACGAAGACTCCTGGCGTGCCAATGCATACGCGAATACTCTCGGTCCGATATTCGGCAACATTTCAAATATCTTATATGTCGTAGTTGCACTTGTCGGCGGAATGTGCATTCTCTCCGGTGTCAAGAACCTGAGCTTCTCCGGACTTCCGCTTGACATCACGATAGTTGTTCCTTTCCTCGGTATGGTCAAGCAGTTCACAGGAAACTGCAACCAGCTGTCACAGCAGATTAACGCCATTACAATGGCCTCTGCTGGTGCAACCCGTGTATTCAATCTTATTGATGAGAAGCCTGAAAGCGATGACGGATACGTTACGCTTGTAAACGCCACCATCTCCGAAGACGGAAAAATTGAAGAATCCCCTGTCCGTACCGGAACATGGGCATGGAAGCATCCCCACGAAGACGGAACTCTTACATACACGGAACTAAAAGGCGATGTCAGAATGGTTGAAGTCGACTTTGCCTATGAGGAAGGAAAAGATGTCCTTCACGATATTTCCGTTTATGCCGAGCCCGGCCAGAAGGTCGCTTTTGTCGGCGCTACCGGTGCCGGAAAAACAACAATTACCAACCTCATAAACCGCTTCTACGATATCGCTGACGGAAAGATCCGCTATGACGGAATAAATATCAACAAAATTAAAAAACCGGATCTAAGACGCTCTCTCGGCCTTGTTTTGCAGGATACCAACCTCTTTACGGGTTCTGTTATGGAAAACATACGATACGGAAGGCTGGATGCCACTGACAATGAATGCCGTGAAGCCGCCGCACTTGCCGGTGCCGATGATTTTATCTCTCGTCTTCCGGATGGATATGACACAGAGCTTACAAACAACGGCTCGAATCTGTCACAGGGACAGCGTCAGCTCATTGCCATTGCAAGGGCTGCAGTTGCAAATCCACCTGTAATGATTCTTGATGAGGCTACATCCTCCATAGATACTCATACTGAAGCAATAGTTCAGAAGGGTATGGACAAGCTGATGGAGGGAAGAACCGTCTTTGTAATTGCACACCGTCTGTCTACTGTCATGAATAGCGATGTTATCATGGTTTTAGACCACGGCAGAATCATTGAAAGAGGTTCTCATGAAGAACTCATTGAGAAAAAGGGCACATACTATAAGCTTTACACCGGTTCATTCGAGCTGGAGTAACAATTAAATAATTCACAAAAAGGGTCGCTTTTTGGCGGCCCTTTACTTATAATTACTTTATACTGTTTTGGAGTGTTCATCTGTGAGAGAAGAATTAATTAATCAGATACAAAGATATGTACCTTTCAACGAGCAGGAGGAAAAGGACAAAGATGTAATCCTGAAGGCGCTTATTGATCAGCCGGATATCTTTTTACGGGACAATAAGATTGCACATATGACTGCTTCCTGCTGGATTGTGAATCATGAGCGCACAAAAGTAATAATGGCTTATCACAACATTTACGATTCCTGGTCATGGCTCGGAGGTCATGCGGACGGAATTGAAGACCTCCTTCAGGTTGCCGTCAGGGAAGCTAAGGAGGAAAGCGGCATTAAAACAGTTAAACCCGTAAGCGATGAAATATACTCCCTTGAATGCCTCACCGTTGACGGACACATCAAGCGCGGAGGGTATGTTACGTCACATATTCATCTCAACATCACATACCTTCTTGAAGCTGACGAAAAAGAAGAATTATTCTTAAAAGAAGACGAAAACAGCGATGTACAGTGGTTCTCGCTGGAAGATGCTGTTGATAGTTCAACCGAACCCTGGTTCAAAGAGCATATCTATTCTAAGCTGAATCAAAAACTTAATAATTTCTGATATAAAACGGGCTCTCCAATCGGAGAGCCCGTGCCATTTTAATGTGTAGAGTTATTCGTAGAGTCCCTGAAGTTTTGTGAGGTGCTCGAAACGAGCTTTTGCCTCTTCCTCGTTCTTCTTGAACAGTACTTCTGCTCTTTCTGGGAATTCTCTTGTGAGACGGCTGTAGCGTGCTTCGTTCATAAGGAACTCCTGATATCCGTCAGCCGGTGCCTTGGAATCAAGAACGAACTGCTTCTCACCCACAGGATTGTAGCGGAAGAGATTCCAGTAACCGCACTTGACTGCCTTGTCCATTTCCTTCTGGCAGTTCTCCATGCCGCCCTTGAT
>R27__coassemble_1051_pt1 | contig 13980 bp, 9 predicted proteins | sample R27__metabat2_high_PE_050 | metagenome-assembled genome bin R27 | reverse complement strand
CCTCAGATTACAAAATCTGAGGTTATTATATATCATTTTGATTGATTTGTTAAGATTTCACATCAGTATCCAAATCCATAATTCCCAAATATTCCGGAGAAACCCTGTGACCCGTTCCCGTAGCCGAAATCATTTCCATAGCCATATCCGAAATCATTTCCGTTGCCATATCCGAACTGGTATCCGTCCTTGGGCTCTTCAGCTTCTTCGGTTGTATTTGAACCAATTACAGTATCACTGTTTTGAGTCGCTCCAACGGTAACTGTTAACTCTGTCTTTGCACCCTGACGGCTGACTACTACGTTTATTTTGTCGCCGATATTGCAGGCGCTAATATATTCCTTGAGTTCGGCTTTGCTGTTGATTTCGGTTCCGTCTATTTCAACTATGATATCACCGGCTTTCATTCCAGCTTCATATGCCGGTCCGCCTTCAGTCACATCATATACAAATGCTCCTTTGTCTACTCCGGTAGCATTTGCAACGTCAGCACTGATTTCAGTAATTGTAACTCCTATAAATGGAGATGAATCACCTTTTCCGCTCATGATGGATTCAACAATATTTACAACACTGTTTATAGGAATGGCAAATCCAATATTTTCAATGGATGCAGAACCGTAGGATCCGGATGATGAATATTTTGCATTGGTGATTCCTATAACTTCGCCTTTCATATTGAAAAGTGCTCCGCCGGAATTACCGGAATTTATTGTGCAGTCTGTCTGAATGAGAGTCATTGTATTGTTGGCAGAAATTTTGACATCTCTGGCGAGTCCTGAAATAATACCACGTGTCATGGAAAAATCAAATTCACCGAGAGCATTGCCGATTGCAACAACTTCTTCACCGACTCTGCATTTGTCACTATCGCCGACAGTTACAACCTGAAATGGATTTTTGCCATCTATTTTAAGTACAGCGATATCATTCTTTTCATTGTATCCAACGACCTGAGCATTATAATTCTGCCCATCATAAGTAATTACTTCAATTGATCTGGCATCTTCTATTACATGGTAGTTTGTTAGAATGAAGCCATTTTCCGATACAATAAAACCGGATCCTGATGCTGCACCTTCAACTCTCTGCCCCCATATGTTGGTTCCACTTACGCTTGTTTTTATAGAAACCATCGCGTCAACATTCTGCTCATAGATTTCTGCGGCGCTCAGTACATCACCGGAATTGGAATCAGGACTGTGGATGATTGGCTCATCCTTTTCTTCTTCGTTTTCCTCGGGCACTTCAGTCTGCTGAGCGGGCGTCGGGGTTATTACTACTATCGGCTCTTCTTCAACAGCTTCATTATCGCTTGCAGATGCCTGAGCAGAAGGGTTGAATACTCCCTTGACACCGCCAGATTGATAGCGCTTGTAGATGGTTTCTCCGCCTATAGCAAGAACTCCGGCAACAAGAAGACACAAAATGACGATAAGAATTACTTTTATAGCAGTGCCTTTTTTCTTCTTTTTTGGTTTTGAAGGTTTTGTATCTTCCTCAGTTAAATCTATATAGTCTTTATCGTTATCCATTCTATACCCCTTTCTAAATTATTGGAACCATATAATATTACGCTAATTATTCTAAACAATATCTGTTTCTATGCTAGATTATACACGAACAAGTAGACTATTAAAGATAAAAATGTGTATTTTCCGTTAAGAAATTGTGAACATGATAGTATTCTTCTTGATAATGCTTTTAAATACTGCAATACCAATACTGAAACAAGTATTTCTCTAAAAAGACACAGAAACAGATGCTTATTAATAGTTTCTGACTACGGAGAGTAGATATCAGAGGAGGATTGCAAAAACATTTGCAAACGGTTTTACAGAGCGGACAAAGGCCGCGGGATGAATCAAAGCTTTGGGCTTGGACTTGCTATTGCATCACAGATTTCTGAAAACCACAAGGGGAAAATCTGGTGTGAGAGTAAAGACGGATTAAATACGTTCTATGTCAGGTTTTAGAGACTATTAATTAGATAGGTTAGATATAAAAATAATAATCTCGCAGCATATAAGGATGTGTGCTGCGAGATTATTCTATAAGGAAATATAACAGGCGCAAGCGCTCTGCTTGTATTGCTTTTAATATATCAGGATTTCGGCATTTCTATATTGAGATAATCGTTAACTATCTCTAAAACTGAGTCATCCTTCAGTATGATAGAAATTTCTATTCTCCTGTTCTGTGCTCTGCCTGCACTGGTGTTATTTGTGGCAACTGGACGGGTTTCTCCGTATCCCGCGGCGCAGAAGTATTCGGAATAGTTGTTCAGCGAGCCTGAAAGCAGGTAATTTAGAACTGCATTTGCACGATTTGTTGATAGAATTCTGTTATCTGACTCAGTACCGGTGGAATCCGTATGACCTGAGATAACAATGCTGTCAATGTATTTGGCATTGTTTTCATCTGAGAGGAATTCTATAAAGACTTCAGTGAGCATGTTAAGAATCTCTCGGCTGTCATCCTTAATTTCATAGGACCCAAGATCAAAAAACACACCTTCGTTAAGAATAATGTTGCCGTTGTCGCCGATATCAACTTTTGAGGAATCTCCCATGACTTTCACTATACTGTCACGTATCTGCTCAAGTATTGACAGCCTGAGTACTGCGATTGTCTGCATCTGGGATCTCATTTCAAGCAGTTCTTCATTTGCGGCAGCCAGATATTCTTCCTGCTCTTCAATAAGTGCCTGCTGCGTTGACAGCTGCTGCTGTTGTCCGGTTAGGCGTTCTGTAGCCTCGTCAAGTTCTATCTGTATTTGATCCAGATGCAATTCTGCCTCTTCAACTTTCTGTTCTGTAAAGGCAAGTTGCGTTTTGGTGTCAGCCAGGACTTCCTGAGTGTTTTGAAGGTCATTTCCGGTTACTAGATTCTGAATGTATGAAAGAAGCATAAGGAAAAAAAGAATCAGCGCAAAAGAAGACATCATATCAGCATATGAAGGCCAGAAGCCCTGCTCGCCTCCACCCGAGACAAGCGATTTCTTCTTTACTTTATATGCAGCTTTTCTCATTACTGATCACTCCTTCTTATGCCGTTACGCAGCGCAAGATCCATTCGCTCAACAGTACCTTCGAGTGCGTGATTAAAGTCTGAGAAATCTGTTACTCCCTTGTTAAAGCTGTTGATGCTGTCATTGAATGTCTGAAGTGTTCCGGATAACTCGTCTGTACTTTTCTTTAATGAATCTTCCATGGAATCGGACGCCTGCTTGATGCTACCCATAAGCTGTGTTAGGAGTTCAACATCGCTGTTTGCAACTGTTGCAGGAAGTTTTGCGGCAATCGTTTCGTCTAGCCACAGTTCCATACGTGTCTGCATTGTTTCTCTGGCTGCATCTGGAGAAAAGATGGAACGCAGGATTGTTAGGATTATGGAACATGCCACTCCAAACAGTGAAGTATAGAAAGCTACTCCCATACCGGAGAGGGCAGACATAAGGCCTCCACCTACACTGTCAAGGACAGATAACCATTCTGATGTATTCGAATAGCTGATAAGCTCTGTCAGAGAACCGACAGAAAGACTCAAACCGAGAAATGTCCCGAACAAGCCCAGTGTCACAAACAAAGACACGGCATTAGAAAGAAATCTTTCGCATAAAAGCAATCCTGAAAGCTTCGTATTTATTGAGTTTTCAATGATTGCAGGTGTGTTAACACTTGTACCGAACTTCGAATATGCTTCTGCATATTCATTTACTGTAAAGCGCAGAAATGAATTGGAGCTTTTGGGTACATTTTCAAGCTGTGATGTCAAAATCTTATACCTTGAATACACTGTAAAGAGTATTACCACTGCAAGAGCGAAAAGAGACAGAATAATAAAAATAACTACTATTCCTGCCACGGGCATATTTGCTATGTTTGCCATATTCAGACCACCTTAACTAAGATAAATAAATTATAAATAGTAAGAATAATCTAAATGTGAATTTTGGATTAATACAAAAAAGCTAAATTGTAAACAAAAAAACAAGCCGTTATTTCTTACGGCTTGTTTTAAAATTTATAAATAAGATTAAACGCCCTGCGCAGTCATGGCATCTGCCACCTTCAGGAAGCCCGCAATGTTTGCACCAACCATAAGATCTCCTGGACAACCGCACTTTACGGATGCATCGTAGCATGCGTCAAAAATGTTCTTCATAATACCATGAAGTTTTTCATCAACTTCATCAAATGACCAGGACATGCGCATAGAGTTCTGCGTCATTTCAAGGCCGCTTGTAGCTACACCACCTGCATTGGTGGCTTTTCCGGGGGAGTAAAGCAGCCCGTTCTTCTGGACTATCTCAATGGCTTCAGGGGTGAGAGGCATATTGGCACCTTCAAATACAGCAAAGCATCCGTTTTTAACCAATGCACTTGCTCCGTCAGCATCCATCTCGTTTTGCGATGCGCACGGATGAGCTATATCGCATTTTACGTTCCAGATGTTTTTGCATCCTTCGTGATATTCAGCACCGCTGACTTCCTTTGCATAAACGCTGATACGCTCTCTGCGGTTCTGCTTGATATCAAAAAGAACATCAAAGTTGATTCCATTAGGATCATAGACATAACCTTGGGAATCGCTCATGGCTACAACCTTTGCACCAAGTTCAGTTGCTTTTTTAGCACAATACTGTGCAACATTTCCTGATCCGGAAACAATAACTGTTTTGCCTTCATAGCTGTCACCTTTTAGCTTTTTTAAAGCTTCATTTGAGAAGTAGCATATTCCATAACCTGTTGCTTCTTTTCTCGCAAGTGAACCACCGTAGGAAATCCCTTTACCGGTAATTGTTCCACCGTCAAAACGGTCGGTAATTCTTTTGTACTGACCAAACATGTATCCCACTTCACGTGCTCCTACGCCTATATCTCCGGCTGGAACATCAGTGAATTGACCGATATGTCGATATAGTTCAGTCATAAAGCTCTGACAGAAACGCATGACTTCATTGTCACTTTTTCCTTTTGGATCAAAGTCGGAACCGCCTTTTCCGCCGCCCATGGGGAGTGTCGTAAGAGAATTCTTGAGAGTTTGCTCAAAGGCAAGACACTTAATAATGCTTAAGTTTACAGACGGGTGAAATCTAAGACCGCCCTTGTATGGACCAATAGCACTGTTAAATTGTACTCTAAAGCCCCTGTTAACCTGCATATTGCCGGCGTCGTCAAGCCATGGAACTCTAAATTCAATTACACGCTCCGGCTCAACAAAACGCTCAATAAGTCCTGAACTTTCCCATTCTGGGTGCTGGTCAATAATGAGGTCAAGAGAATCAAAAACCTCCTTGACGGCCTGAAGAAATTCACTCTCGTGGCCATCTTTTTTTTCTACGGAATTATATACTCTCGTTAGGTATTCGCTCTTCATAGTTATATAGACTCCTTTACAGCAAAAAATAAAATTTGTCTTATTATAATGCAGCAAAACTCAAATAACAACTATAAATTGAAATCCAACATTTAGCCCATCTGTGTTGCAATATCCACAAAATATGGTATAATTTTATAGTTATAATGGCGATATTGGGGAGTTTTTTATGGCAACAAAAAACGGCACATACGGCAACGAAAGCATTGAACTGTTAAAAGATGAAGAACGAGTAAGAAAACGTCCGGCGGTTATTTTCGGATCCGACGGGCTTGATGGCTGTGAACATGCTGCTTTTGAAATTTTAAGTAATTCTATTGATGAAGCAAGAGAAGGAAATGGAAACCTTATAACTCTTACCTATTTTGAGGATAAATCCATAGAGGTTGAAGATTTCGGGAGAGGCTGCCCTCTGGACTGGAACGCCAAAGAGAAAAGATGGAACTGGGAACTTGTTTTCTGTGAATTATACGCAGGAGGCAAATACCGCAATATGGATGGCGGAGACTATGAGTATTCTCTTGGCTTAAACGGTCTTGGCAGCTGCGCAACACAGTACGCGTCTGAATACATGGATGTTACTGTATGGCGTGACAACAACAAGTATTCTTTGCATTTCAAAAAAGGTAAGGTTGTAGGGAAGAAAGGCAAAGAGCTGACTATTGAAGCCACTGACAGAAAAAAGACGGGAACTACTATAAAATGGCGTCCGGATCTTGATGTGTTTACAGACATTGATATTCCACATGAATGGCTGCGTGAGACCATGCATAAGCAGGCTGTTGTCAACAGGGGTGTTACGTTCCGTCTAAAAATTCAGCATGGGAATTCATTTGAAACAAAAGATTATATTTATGAAAATGGTATAGTTGATTATGTCAAAGAGTTGGCTGGTGGCGTTGCTCTTTCCGAGCCTCAGTTTATCAGCGCAGAAAGAAAAGGACGCGACAGGGAAGACTTGCCGGAGTATAAGCTGAAAATATCTGCGTGTTTCTGCTTTTCAAATAAGGTCAGTGCACAGGAATACTATCATAATTCTTCCTGGCTTAAAAATGGCGGGAGCCCTGAGAATGCCGCCAAGAATGCTTTCACTAATGCTATTGATGCATATATAAAAAAACAGGGTAAATATACGAAAAATGAAGATGGTATAAAATGGCAGGATGTTCAGGATTGTCTGATTCTTGTTACTAATTGCTTTTCCACTCAGACTTCATATTCAAATCAGACAAAGCTTTCAATTACAAACCGTTTCATCCAGCAGGCAATGAATGAGTTCTTCAAGACCAGACTGGAGATATACTTTATTGAAAACAAGCTGGAAGCTGATAGAATTGCGGATCAGATTCTTGTTAATAAGCGTTCAAGAGAAGGTGCTGAAAAAGCAAGAGTAAGAATTAAGAAAGACCTTGTCGAAAAAATAGATATGGCGAACAGAGTGCAAAAATTTATCGATTGCCGCTCAAAGGATTCAAGTGTTCGCGAAATCTATATTGTTGAAGGAGATTCAGCGGCCGGAGCGTGCAGACAGAGCAGAGATGCTGAGTTTCAGGGGGTTATGCCTGTACGTGGAAAAATACTTAACTGCCTTAAGGTGGATTATCCGAGAATATTCAAAAGTGATATTATTACTGACCTTATAAAAGTACTCGGATGCGGTGTTGAGGTTACTGACAAGCACGCCAAAGATTTAAAGCTTTTCGATCTTGATAACCTTAGATGGAACAAGGTTATTATCTGCACGGATGCTGACGTTGACGGTTTCCAGATAAGAACGCTGATACTAACAATGCTATATAGGCTTGTACCCACTCTGATTAAAGAGGGATACGTATATATAGCTGAGTCTCCGCTATATGAGATAGAATGCAAAGATAAGACATATTTTGCCTATTCAGACCGTGAAAAAGCAGAAATAGTTGAGAATCTCAGCGGCTCAAAATATACGATAAACAGAAGTAAGGGACTTGGTGAAAACGATCCAGGTATGATGTGGATGACAACCATGAATCCCGAGACAAGAAGACTGATAAAAGTCCTTCCGGATGATGTTGAAAAGATGAACGAGACATTTGAACTTCTTCTTGGAGACAATCTTGAAGGCCGGAAGAGACATATTGCCGAAGACGGATATAAATATCTCGATATGGCAGATATATCATGAGGATAAATAATGGCACGGAAGAAAACTGAAGAAACAAAAAAACATTTTGAAGATCCTAATGTCATAGGCCTTAAAAGCGAAGTAATAAACCAACCGATAACTGAGACACTCGAGGCAAACTATATGCCTTATGCCATGAGTGTTATCGTATCACGCGCTATTCCGGAAATTGACGGATTTAAACCGTCTCATAGAAAACTTCTTTACACAATGTATAAAATGGGACTGCTTAACGGACCTAGACAGAAAAGCGCAAATATAGTAGGACGTACAATGCAGCTCAATCCTCATGGTGATGCGGCAATCTACGAAACAATGGTAAGACTGTCTGCAGGATATGAGGCGCTTCTGAATCCATTTGTAGATTCAAAAGGGAACTTCGGTAAAACCTACTCCAGGGACATGAGCTATGCTGCCTCACGTTATACTGAAGCACGCCTCACTCCTATCTGCGCTGAAGTTTTTAAGGATATAGACAAAGATACGGTAGACTTTGTAGATAGTTATGACGGAACGCAAAAGGAACCAACATTGCTTCCAACTGCTTTCCCAAATGTTCTTGTAAGTGCCAACAGCGGAATTGCAGTTGGTATGGCAAGTCAGATCTGCGGATTTAATCTAAATGAGGTCTGTGAAACTGCGATTAACTATATCAATGACAGCAGTACAGATATTATGTCAACCTTGCCTGCTCCTGATTTTCCGACTGGCGGGGAGATCATTCTTGACCGTGATGAAATGGAGGCCATTTATGCAACCGGGAGGGGCTCATTCAAGGTCAGGGCAAAATGGAGATATATCCAGAAGGAAAATATAATTGAGGTTTACCAGATTCCCTATACGACATCTACGGACATTATTATTGATAAAATCGTAGATTTAAGTAAGGATGGGAAAATACGGGAAATCAGTGATATAAGAGATGAATCCGACCTAAATGGCTTGAAAATTGCAATTGAGCTTAAAAGAGGTACTGACCCCGAAAAACTTATGCAAAAGCTTTATAAGCTTACGCCTCTTCAAGATCCGTTTCCCTGCAATTTTAACATTTTAGTTTCAGGCAACCCACGTGTTATGGGCGTTGCTGAGATTCTTGACGAATGGACCCAGTGGAGAATGGATTCTGTTCGCCGGCGCGTATATTATGACTTGCAGAAAAAAGGCGACAAGCTTCATCTGCTAAAAGGGCTTGAGAAAATTCTGCTTGATATTGACAAGGCAATTGCAATAATACGTAACACCGAACTTGAAGCAGATGTAGTACCAAACTTAATGATGGGTTTTGGTATAGATCAGGTTCAAGCTGAGTTCGTAGCGGAAATCAAACTTCGAAATATTAACAGGGAATACATAATAAAAAGGACAGCAGAGATTGCTGAACTTGAAAAGGATATCGCAGAACTTGAATCGACACTTAATAATAAACGTAAAATAAAGACGATAATTATTAATGAGTTAAAAAAGATTAACGAGAAATACGTCTGCCCGAGAAAATCCGACATTGTTTATGCTTCTGATATTAAAGAGTATTCTGAAGAAATTAGCCCTGTTGACGATTATCATGTGACTTTATTCCTCTCCAAGGAGGGTTATTTCAAAAAAATTAATGACCAGGCTCTCAGAATGAGCGGGGAACAGAAATATAAGGAAGAAGACTGCCTAAATCTCAGTTTCGATACATTCAACGGTCATGAACTTCTTGTTTTTACTGACAGACAGCAGGTTTATAAAGTTAAAATTGCTGATCTTGAGGAAAGCAGGGCATCTACACTGGGAATATATCTTCCTACAAAACTCCAAATGGACGATGGCGAAAAGGTCGTCACCATGATTGATCCGGAAGATTATAAGAAGAATATTCTGCTGTTTTTTGAAAACGGAAAATGTGCTAAATTCAATTTAAGTTCTTACGAAACCAAAGGTAACAGACGGAAACTCGTTAATGCTTATTCTGCAAAGAGTCCGCTTGTTTCTGTAATTGTATTAGATGAGGAGTCGGATATAGTCTGTTATTCATCCGACGAAAAAATGATAATATTCAACTCCAGCCTTCTTCAGCTAAAAGAAAGCCGATCAACGCACGGAGTTAACTGTATGACGATAAAAAAGAATAGGAAGCTCGTCTCGGCTATGACAGCTGAGGCGGCTGGGATTGAAGGCGCGGCAAGACATAGGGTACGTTCGTTGCCAGCCTCCGGGAACACGATGAAGATGGAAGACAGAGGAGAAGAACAGCTTTCACTTTTATGAGAAGTATTGTAAGAAAGACAATTCTATTATCTGTAGTTTCAGCCATGCTATTCCTTTGCAGCTGTGGTATATACGATAAAGAGTATGTAGCCGAAAATGACTATGTGATACCTTCTGTATCGAGTGTTTCGGATTCAGACAAGATTTCTGTCAGCAATTTTTACGAGCTAAAAAAAGCGGTCGGAAGTCTTGTGAAAGAAGGAAGAAAAACTGGTACAATTATCTTTTCCGAAGGATATGAGGGAGATGCTAGTGAGGATTTGGCTGAGGCCTGTTGGCAGGAGAGATCGCAGGATGCCCTTTGTGCATATTGTGTTGACAATATTTCATATGAGCTTTCCAGAATAGTGAGCTATTATGAGGCCAATATTACTGTTACGTATGCCGATACAGGTGTTGCATTTGAAGATATATATCAGATTTCCTATACAACCGGGTTATCGGATCTTATAGAGCAGTCATTAAATAATACTGACAGAAAACTCGTCGTTCTTGTTAACAGCAGTTCATATACCTCAGATAGCATTACATCTCTTGTTCAGGATATCTATTACACAAATCCGATTGTAGCACCGAAAGAACCGACTGCTACGGTTCAGATATACAGCGGAACTGGACTGCAGAAGCTTTACAGTGTTTCTTTTAATTATGGGATTTCTGATGAAGAAAGACTTAGAAGTGAAATAGATGAAATGAAGTCCTTTAATCCCATTTCAGAAAAGATTTCTACTGATGACTATGAAAAAATAGTTGCTATTTGCCGTTATTTGACAGAAAACTGTACAATCGGTGAAGACGATTCAATTTATGAGGCTATGATAAACGGGTCCGGCAGCAGTAAAGCGATAGCATTTGAAACAACTGCTCTATGTAATAAATTAGGGCTTAGAAGCTTTATGGTTACCGGTCAAAAGTTTTATAATGATCACTACTGGAATATAGTTAAAATTAACGGCTTCTTTTATCATTTTGATGCAAGTGCTGTTATAGAAGGATATACAAATACATTTTTAATGTCAGATGATGAAATGTGGAGTAGCTATCGCTGGGACACTTCATCTTATCCAAAATGCGAAATGTCATATTTGATTGACTAAACTATCCTGATAGGCTATAATACACCTCGGCTTTTGCTGGATTAGCTCAGTCGGTAGAGCGACGCACTCGTAATGCGTAGGTCGGGTGTTCGAGTCACCTATCCAGCTTATTAAAATACCGCAATAAAGAATTACCTTTATTGCGGTATTATTTTATATCTATTAATCAGTTTATTTTTCTCCCGACGACCTGATACATTCTGTCATCAGAAATACTAATGGTAACTTCAAGATATTTTCCAAACAAATCTGCTAGACTGTCAACATCCATAAGCTTTATTGATACGTCATTTGCTTTTCCAGAGTGATGTTCATCAATCTTGCTTATGCTCATTCCATGCGCAACAGTCAATGTACCTCCAGATTTCAACATTTGACAAAGGTTATAGATTACTATTTCTGGATTTGGGAAATGCGGAAATGCATTATAGATTACTATATTATCAAAGTCTTTTAGTATTGTAATCTGCTCGATATCTCCGCAAATAAGTTTAATTCGAGAATCGTTGTAGTTTTTTTCTGCGTATTTTAACATTTCAGATGAGATGTCAACGCCTGTAATAGATGCAACATTTCTGGCCAGATAATCTTTAAACAATACTCCGGTTCCGCATGCAACATCGAGCACGTCTTTGCCTTCGCTCACTTCGGCATTGTCAAGTATGTTATTGATTATGCTGTCATCGCGTATCATTTCACTATCCCAAGACGATGCGCAATTATCAAAAAAATCCTTGATTGTGTTTTTATCCATGGTCTATAAGTTTGGCCTTTCTCAAGGCCATTACAATGATTGGAATAAGAATAATCTGTAATACTATTCCAGGCCATGCTGTAATAAATGCACCGGCGAGGAAAAGTTCAACTGTGAACGGATTTCCTACAGCGGTATAAAGTATCCAACTCACTACACCCCATACAAGACGTCCGGCAAGCATGGCAATTATTAATGAAATATATATGGTTTTATTGTTCTTCTTGAGCTTTTCATTGATAAGACCGCATATAAAACCGTATGTTGCCAGCTCAAAGGCCATTGCTATTGCTGTTGGGAAAAGTGGTGGCATTCCAAATAATAGACCTCTTAATAACGGCGCTATGAAACCAACTAATGCCCCCCATTTTTTGTCAGTAATATATGCACAGAGGAATATTGCTATGTGCATTGGACACCATATCTTATTAATTGCAGGTCCAGTTATTGTTGGAAGAATAAAAGCTATTGCGAGGCATAGGGCTGCAAGTATCATGTGTTTTGTACTATGTTTCATTTTCAATTATTTACCACCTGTTAATTAAAGTGGATTTACTATACCATGATTTTATATTTGATTGAAGCCTCTGGGGGGGATATTATTCTAGAACGGCCATGTCGGTAGCCATGAAAGAAAAGCTTTTTGGAATGTTTCTTTTATAGGAGTACCACTTAAAACTGGATAGAAAAGTATAAATAATGAGGCCGAAAGGCATGTAAAAGAATAAATGTAGAGTTTGTAGTGTTTTGTGCCTGACTCCATTGTCTTAAAGATATAACCAATGCTTAAGGCAAGAAAAACAGTACAGGGGAAGTAGTGATATTCAAATGTGAGCCTTGTAACAAATATCCATGGTATAAGCTGGGCAAGATATCCAATTACAATAAATAAAGCCGTACGATCTTTTTTCGAAATTGAATAATATATACACAGAAGAAAAGACACCAATCCGCCCCAGCATAGTACAGGGTTAACAAAAGCGCCAAAACTTTGTCTCGTACCATCAGGGTTGTATTGAAGGTAGTACAGTATCGGTCGAATATCAAACATCCATTGGTACCATACTGATGAGTACGGATGCTCAGCTACAAGAGATGAATGATAGCTAAACATGAATTTTTGATTATCAATGATATTCTTGTAATATGCTTTTGTAAAAATTGGCGTAACTCCCTGGGCCAAGGCATAAGGTATGTACGAAAGACTGTAAATAGCTGCAGGAATTATTATAAAGAATACTATACAAAAAAGGATATTTTTTAGAAGTTTGCCCATGCCTTCATCCAGCTTGCACAGACGGTCAATAAACCATATAACACCAAGACCGAGTCCGGCATAGAGACATGTCCATTTACATGCGGCACCAATCCCGAAAAATACTCCGGACAAAGCCAAATCTTTCAAATGTCCATCTGAGATGTACAAATACATGAAGAAGTACATCAGTATTATGAAAAAAACTGCATATGTATCAATTGTAGCTATTCTGGTCTGAACAAAGTGCATGAAGTCAAAACCAATCAATAGTGTTGTACAGACACTGACTCTCGTGCTTGCAAACATTTTCTTGGAAAATAAGTATATAAAAGGTAGCATCAGAACTCCGAACAGTGTTCCCATAAAACGCCACCCGAATGGGTTCATACCGAATATTGCAACGCCAATTGCTATTATGAGCTTTCCAAGCGGGGGGTGTGAGACCTCATACGGATAAACCATATTTATGTGCTCCCACGCGGTGCGAGCATGATATATTTCATCAAAATAGGTTGAATTCAGATATGTCTGTGAGAGTCGCAGTTCATCCTGCTCATCGTTTAATTCAGATATATTGGAAGTATACGAAATGATATTGTCATTTGCATCAAGAAAGAATACTTCACCTAAATATACATTTCCACCTGAATAAATCTGGATATACTTCACATTCTTTATGCTAGAGATTGGGATGATATAATGCCATTTCAGTACAGATGCTGAATCTTGTGTAAAATTAGCGGCTTGCTCCCAGTTTTGATTATCGTTCGAAAACTCTATAATATAATTTCCGTTCCCAACACCAGTATAAAGGACAATCTTGTTGACTTCTTTTTCTTCATCCAATGTGATATACGCATTTTTTGCTGAGATAGGAGCAAATGTTTCTGGGTCGGATTTGTCTCCCAGATTATAAAAGTCAATAGCGGAGAATAGTATTATAATAGCTGATATTAATATTATATCAGCTAAGCCGATTTTGCTTTTTCCTTTGCTTATTTGCGCGGTACTAGAATCGGGTAAGCCAAGGAAGAACAAAAACAAATATAAAATTATAATAATAGGTAATAAATAT
>R27__coassemble_1027_pt1 | contig 14176 bp, 10 predicted proteins | sample R27__metabat2_high_PE_050 | metagenome-assembled genome bin R27 | reverse complement strand
ATTATTTATCAACATTTTTTAAACATAAAAAAATACCCTTTTATTAGCATTATCTTTGTTTTCAACAGAAAAACTTATTACTACTATATATTACTAAAATAAATAATAATATTTTATTAAAGGAGAATACTTTGATGAAATTTTCATGTGAGAAAGCAGTTCTTTCAGATGCACTAGCAACAGTATTGAAAGCAGTACCTTCAAAAAGCCCAATTTCATCCCTTGAGGGAGTCTTATTTAATGCTGAAGGTAATTCTCTTAAGTTGACAGGATTTGATTTAAAGAAGGCAATTTATACTGTTATTGATGCGGATGTTGCAGAACCAGGCGCCTGCTGCTTAAATGCAAGATTTTTCTCTGAAATGATAAGAAGACTGGGAGACGGAATTGTAACTATAACAAGCGATGATAATAATTCTGTTGAAGTAAAATGCGGAATGAGCAAATATGATTTTATTTCACTTGAAGTAAATGAATATCCTGAAATTCCGACTTTCAGTTCAGACAGATATATTGAGATTCCTCAGAATATTCTCTCAAATATGATTGAAAAAACTATTTTTGCAGTATCTAAGGAAGAAGTAAGACCTATCTACACAGGATCACTGTTTGAGGTTGAGGGAGATACTTTAAATGTAGTATCAATAGATGGTTACAGACTGGCAAGAAGGACAGAAAAAATTGAAAATACACATCTTGAAGACTGTTCCTTTGTTGTTCCAGGAAACGCACTTTCCGACATTCAAAAAATCTGCAGCGACTGCGAAGACAATGCAGTTATTTCAATAGGAGAGAAGCATATATCCTTTAATATAGGAACGACTGTTCTTATTTCTAGACGTCTTGAAGGCGAGTTTATGAATCATAAAAAGAGTGTTCCGGATACTTTTAGAAAAACAATAACAGTTGAAAGATCAGAATTTATATCATCAATAGATAGAATTGCCCTGATGTTAAGTGAGAAGAACGGAAATCCTGTTAGACTTACATTCAACGACGGAACAATAGACTGTCTCTGTGCCACACCAATAGGAAAAGCTCAGGACCTTTGCACTTGTGTCGGAGATGGAGAGGGAATGGAAATAGGATTTAATGACAGATATCTTATTGAAGCTTTAAAGGCAGCTGATGGTGAAAGAGTTCAGATTTGTCTTAACACATCATCTTCTCCGTGCGTAATTAAGGCATCAGACGGCAGCGAAAACTACACATATATGATTCTTCCGGTGAGATTAAGAGCGTGAAAATAAATACAGAATATATAAAACTAGATCAGTTTCTCAAATTTACATCGATGGTTTCGAGCGGAGGAGAAGCAAAACTTGTTATTGCAGACGGACAGGTAAAGGTAAATGGTGAGGTCTGCACGATGAGAGGGAAAAAGCTCCGCCCCGGAGACAAGGTTTCCTTTAACGGAGAAGAACAGACAGTAGAATGAGAATAAAAAAAATTGCCCTCACCGGTTTTAGAAACTACGAGTGGGAGACAATTGAATTTGCGGATAATACTAATGTAATATCCGGAAATAACGCACAGGGAAAAACCAATCTTCTTGAGGCTGTGTATCTTTTGTCATACGGAAAAAGCTTCCGGACACGGTTTGACCGGGAAATGATTAATTTTGATTATTCTTCGGCTGAAATCCTTGCGGAAGTTGAAAGTCACGGACGTGATCAGACGATATCTATTGAAATGAAGCCCGGAACGACAAAAAGAATCCTTGTAAACGGAGTTAAAAAAACAGCTACGGAACTTGTTGGCACGGTTAACAGTGTTCTATTCTGCCCGGATGATCTTAATCTGATAAGAGAGGGTGCATCTGTAAGAAGAAGGCTGCTTGATAATGCCATCTGCCAGATAAAGCCACAATATCTGGAATACCTCAGTGAGTATAACAGAATTTACGAGCACAAACTCAGAATACTCAAGGACTGGCATGAAAAGCCATCTCTTCTAGATACATATGATGAGTTTTCAAACAGCCTGTGTAAATGTTCTGCAAAAATAATTAGATACAGAGCATCATATTCGAAGAGACTTGCTGAGGCGGCAAAAAAAATACACGGAGAATTTTCCGGAAGCGGTGAGCAGCTGGGAGTCTCTTATAAAACAGTAAGCACGGTTACGGATCCTTTTGCAAGTGAAAAGGAGATTTATTATGAGATTCTGAATCATTACGAATCTCACAGACAGGCGGAACTGGAAAGCGAACAGTGTCTTACCGGTGCACACAAGGATGACCTGGAAATTGAAATAAATGAAAGGCCGGCAAGAAGTTTTGCTTCCCAGGGGCAAACACGAACAGCGGCACTGTCGCTCAAACTTGCGGAAAGGGAGATCCTTCTTGAAGAAAGCGGAGAATATCCGATTCTTCTGCTTGACGATGTTCTTTCTGAACTTGACCCAAAGAGACAGGAATTTGTTTTGAACCGTATAGGCGGAGGGCAGACACTAATTACCTGCTGCGAAGACGAGGACATTTCTTCTAAGACAGGCGGAAAGGTTTTCTTTGTTGAAAAGGGCGGTGTCAGATAATGTATGTTGCCATTGGAAAGGAAAAGTATCTTTTCGGTAAGGATATTGTCGGAATATTTGATTTAGATATTACATCTCAATCACACATTACAAGAAAGTATCTAAGTATCGGAGAAAAAAGCGGAAAAGTTGAAAATGCTGCGGAAGACATTCCAAAGTCATTTGTAGTAAGCAGTGACCGCCGTATTTTTCTGAGTCAGATGAATACAGCTACTCTGGTAAAGAGAATAGAAGAGGAATAACAGGGAATGGAAGAAAACAAAGGAAAAATAGCACAGGAATACGACGCCTCGCAAATTCAGGTTCTGGAAGGGCTAGAGGCGGTAAGAAAACGTCCTGGTATGTATATCGGTTCAACTTCATCGTCTGGCCTTCATCATTTGGTATATGAAATCGTCGACAACTCCATTGATGAAGCACTTGCGGGATATTGTGACCATATAGAGGTTATTATAGAGCAGGGAGATGTTATCTGCGTAAGAGATAACGGACGTGGTATTCCTGTAGATATTCAGGAGCAGACCGGAAAAAGCGCACTGGAGGTTGTATTTACTGTTCTCCATGCAGGCGGAAAATTCGGTGGTGGAGGATATAAGGTGTCCGGAGGCCTTCACGGAGTAGGTGCAAGCGTTGTAAATGCACTTTCCGAATGGCTTGAAGTTCACGTTCACAAAGACGGTAAAATCTACGAGATGAAATTTTCACGCGGGGATATTACCGAACCAATAAAGGTAATTGGGACTACCGACAGAACAGGAACAACCGTAAGATTTAAGCCTGACAGCGAAATGTTTGACGATACTGTGTACGACTATGATATTCTGCATACCCGTATGCGCCAGCAGGCATTTCTTAACGGCGGACTGAAGATAAGCATTAAGGATGAAAGGGAAGGACGTGAGCAGGAGGATCATCTGTGCTATGAGGGTGGAATCCGCGAATATGTTTCTTATCTAAATAACAATAAAACACCTGTTCATGACGAGGTAATATATCTGAGCGGCAGCAGAGGCGATGCTGTGGCAGAACTGGCATTTCAGTATAATGACGGATACAGCGAAACAATAGTATCCTTTGCCAACGACGTCCACACACCGGAAGGCGGTATGCATGAAACCGGATTCAAGGCTGCGCTGACCAGAGTAATAAACAATTACGGGGAAAAGAATAAAATAATAAAGACCGACGCAGACAAGCTTTCAGGCGAAGACTGCAGAGAAGGTATTTCATGTGTTATTTCAGTCAAGCTTCCTGAGGCGCAGTTTGAAGGACAGACCAAGCAGAAACTGGGAAATGCATATATTAGAACACTTGTTGATTCTATTGTAAATGAACAGCTGGCCATCTATTTTGAAGAGCATCCTATCGCAGCAAAGGCGATACTTGATAAGGCAATGATGGCAAGCCGTGCCAGAGAGGCTGCAAGGAGAGCAAAGGAATCTGTCAGAAGAAAGACCGGTCTTGAATCCGGACAGATGCCGGACAAACTGCAGGACTGCAATGAAAGAGACCCCTCTCTTTGCGAGATATATATCGTTGAGGGTGACTCGGCAGCCGGCTCCGCCATCCAGGGAAGAGACTCAAGATTCCAGGCCATACTTGCAATGTGGGGCAAAATGCTCAATGTTGAAAAAGCCAGAGCGGACAAAATATATAACAACAACAAGTTATATCCCCTTATTATGGCTCTTGGAGCCGGAATCGGCGATGAGTTCAACATAGAGAAACTCAGATATCATAAGATAATAATTATGGCTGATGCCGATGTTGACGGCTCACATATCAGAACACTTCTGCTGACATTCTTCTTCCGCTACATGAGGCCTCTGATTGAAAACGGCTACGTTTATTCCGCGGTTCCGCCTCTTTACAAGCTGACGAAGGGTAAGCAGCAGAGAGTTGCCTACTCGGATGAGCAGCGCGATGAAATAAGCGCCGAAATGAGAGAAGGAAACGAGAACGCGAAGATTGATATCGCCAGATACAAAGGTCTCGGCGAAATGGATCCGCACGAACTCTGGGAGACAACAATGGATCCGGAGCTTAGAACACTAAGAAGAATCACACTTGAGGATGCTGTCGAGGCAGACCAGATTTTCACCATACTGATGGGTGAAGAGGTTGAGCCGCGTCGTGAATGGATTGAGACTAACGCAAAGTATGTCGTCAATCTGGATATATAAGAAAGGGAGGAATTTCTGATGGCTCATAAAAGAGATTACAAACCGGAAGATATAGCCTTCCCAAATCAGAAAATAACGGAATCCGAGCTTGTATCCGAGATGACTAGCAGTTATATAGACTATGCCATGTCGGTAATAGTCGGACGTGCTCTGCCAGATGTAAGAGACGGACTCAAGCCGGTTCACCGCAGAATACTTTATACCATGTACGAGGGCGGACTCACCTCGGACAAGCCGTTCAAGAAATCGGCGACGTGTGTCGGCGATGTGCTTGGCCATTACCATCCTCACGGCGATGCGTCCGTATACGATGCAATGGTCAGACTTGCCCAGGACTTCTCGATGAGATATATGCTCGTTGACGGACACGGCAACTTCGGTAGCGTGGACGGCGATCCACCGGCAGCTTATCGTTATACAGAGGCAAGACTGAGCAAAATCTCCAATGAAATGCTCCGTGATATTGAGAAGGATACTGTTGACTGGGACCCAAACTTTGATGAATCAAGAAAAGAGCCCAGAGTACTTCCTTCAAGATTTCCAAACTTACTTGTTAACGGCTCGAGCGGAATTGCCGTTGGAATGGCAACAAATATTCCTCCTCACAATCTTGGAGAGGTAATTGATGCCTGCGTAATGGTGCTGGATAATCCCGAGGCACAGCTGAGTGACCTGATGACATGTATTCAGGGACCGGACTTCCCTACAAAAGGCATTATCATGGGAAGAAGCGGCATAAGACAGGCCTATGCTACGGGCAGAGGAAAGGTTACCGTACGGGCACGAGCGGATTTTGAAGAATACGGACGTGACTCAAGAACAAGAATTGTTGTAACGGAGCTTCCGTATCAGGTTAACAAGCGCATGCTGATTTCAGCAATAGCCGAACAGGTCAGAGAAAAGAGACTTGAAGGCATCTCAGATCTTCGTGATGAAACCGATAGAAACGGCATGAGAATAGTTATCGAGCTCAAGCGCGATGCGAACCCGCAGGTTGTTCTGAACCGTCTTTATACACAGACACAACTTCAGACTAGCTTCTCAATAATTATGCTTGCGTTGGTAAGCAATCAGTCACAGCCAAAGATTCTGTCACTAAGGCATATTATAGATGAATATCTGACATTCCAGGAGGAACTGGTAACACGCCGTACGAGATATGATCTCAAAAAGGCTGAGGAACGTGCTCATCTGCTGGAAGGCCTTATCATAGCCCAGGACAACATTGATGAAGTAATCAGAATAATACGCAGCAGCTATGATGATGCCAAGCAGAATCTCATGGCAAGATTTAACCTTGATGATGTTCAGGCACAGGCTATTTGTGATATGCGTCTTATTGCACTTCAGGGTCTGAACCGTGAGAAGCTCGAAAATGAATACAGGGAAATAGAAGAAAAAATAGCATACTACAAAGACCTTCTCTCTGATGAAAACAAGATTAAAGGTGTGCTGAAGGACGAACTGCTTGAAATACGGAAGAAGTATGCCGATGAGAGAGTTACTGAGATTCAGGATGTAGAAGAAGACATAGAAGACGAAGACCTTATAGATGAAGAGCAAAGCGTATACACGCTTACTCACGGCGGCTATATAAAGAGAATAGCGGCAGATGAGTATCGTGCACAGGGACGCGGCGGCAAGGGAATACGTGCCATGAGCACAAAAGAGGAAGACTATGTTGAAACAGTCTTTACCGCCTCAACTCATGACAACATACTTTTCTTTATGGACAGCGGAAGAGTATACATGAAGAAGGGTTATACAATACCCGCAGCGTCACGAAATGCAAGGGGCACGAATATAGTAAATATTCTTCCGCTTGAGAACGGCGAGAATGCAGAAAAAGTCAGTGCAATGATTAAAGGACGCGAGTTTGACGATGATGCGTACCTCGTGTTTGTGACCAAGTATGGAACAGTTAAGAGACTGGCTCAGAGCGCACTGAAGAATATCAGGTCTTCAGGAATCAGAGCAATTACGCTTGAAGAAGGCGATGAACTCATTTCCGTCCTCCCGACGAATGGAGAGGAAAGAGTAGTAATTGCAACACATGACGGCATGGCGGCAGGCTTCATGGAGCAGGATGTACGCCCGACCGGAAGGACAGCCATGGGCGTTCGCGGCATAAGACTTCGTGAGGGAGACTACGTAATCGGCGCCGCATCCTCATCTCAGGGCGAGGCACTTCTGACGATAACCGAAAAGGGATACGGAAAGAAGACGGACCTTGAGGACTACAGTGTTCACAAGCGCGGCGGTCTGGGAGTCAAGAACTACAAGGTAACGGACAAGACGGGAAAAATTGCAGGAATCAAGATGGTCAGCGACAGTGATGACCTGCTTGCAATTACTGACGAGGGAACGATAATCCGTGTTGCCGTAGCCAATATAGGAGAAAAAGGTCGTGCAACTCAGGGCGTAAGAATTATGCGTCTTGAAGCGGACGTAAAGGTTATCTGTATTGAGGTAACCGAACACGAGATAGTGGAGACGTCGGAAGAAATCACCTCGGAAAACACGGAGACAGTATCCGAACAAAACGATGCCGAATAAGAAAACAGTAGATATTTATACCGATGGCGCATGCAGTGGCAACCCCGGCCCTGGAGGCTGGGGTGCCATACTGCGCTATAAAGATACGGAAAAAATCATCTCCGGAGGCGAAAAGGAGACAACCAACAACAGAATGGAGCTCACAGGAGTAATATGTGCACTTGAATGCCTGAAAGAGCCGTGCGTTGTTCATCTCTGGTCAGACTCCAAATATGTAATAGATGCCCTTTCTCTAGGTTGGGCAGAGTCTTGGAAAGCCAAAGGATGGAAAAAGGCCGATAAGAAACAGGCTTTGAACACAGACCTTTGGGACAGACTTCTTGCCCTTACAAGCCAGCACGACATGGTTTATCACTGGGTAAAGGGACATGCAGACAATGAATTCAACAACAGATGTGACGAACTGGCAGTGACGGAGAGGGAGAAATACGAGTAACTTGGATTACAACCAGAAGCCGCTTAAAATCTTCATATCGTATATAGCGAGGCATAAAAAGCTCTTTGCAATAGACATGACATGCTCTGTTGCAGTTGCAATTATTGACCTCGTTTTTCCTTATGTTTCGAGGAATGCAATGAACACCTATCTGCCTGAAAAGCTGTTCAGGACATTTTTCGTTGTAATGGCCATTATGCTGGGAGCATATCTTTTGAAGGCCGCACTATACTATGTAATAACGCGAATCGGACACCAGATGGGCGTGCTTACCGAATCCGACATGAGAGAAGATCTTTTCGGACACATCCAGGATTTGTCGTGTTCTTTTTTTGATCATAACCGTACAGGGGTTTTGCTCAGCAGGGTAACAACAGATTTGTTTGACGTAACTGAGCTTGCACATCATGGCCCGGAAAACATAATTATTTGTACATTAACGATACTAGGCGCGCTGGTGCTTATGTTTACGATGAACTGGCGTCTAGCCGGTGTTCTAACAATTATTCTGATACTGGGCATCTGGTTTACCTTGTCGCAGAGAATAAAGATGAAGGAAGCCAATATTGAAGTAAAAAAGAAAACAGGTGTCATAGCAGCATCTATAGAGAGCAGCATTTCCGGAGTAAGAACTGCAAAGGCTTTTGCAAATGAAGAGGTCGAGATTGAGAAGTTTGAGGCCTCCAATGCAGTTTTCAGAACATCAAAAAACGGATACTATAAAACTATGGGCCTATTCATGAGCGGAATGGAATTCACTACCGGAGTAATGCAGGTTGTTGTCATTATGGTAGGCGGAGCACTAATTATGAATGGCAAAATGGATTACATAGACCTGATAACCTTTTCACTGTATGTTACTTCTTTTATTACACCACTTCGTAAACTGGGTCAGTTTGCTGAGATATACATGGCGGGATCGGCAGGGTTTTCTAGATTTCTCGAAATAATGAGAACAGAACCGGAAATAAAAGACGCAAAAAATGCGACTGAAATGGGTGCGGTTGACGGTAGCATAGAATATGACGGAGTAGGATTCTGCTATGACAATGGCACTAGGGTTTTGGAAGACATTAATCTGATGATTGAAAAAGGAAAGTGTTTAGCCATTGTAGGACCATCCGGCGGCGGAAAAACAACACTCTGCCAGCTGCTGCCAAGATTCTACGATGTTACTTCAGGATCAATTAAAATTGACGGAACTGACATAAGGAATGTTACCCAGCATTCTCTCAGAAAAAATATTGGATTACTGCAGCAGGACGTTTTCATTTTTGCCGGTAACGTGAGGGAGAATATTCGCTACGGAAGGCCTGACGCAAGCGACGACGAAATTGTGGAAGCAGCAAAGAAGGCAGAGATTCACGAAGAAATAATGGAAATGCCTGACGGATATGATACGTATGTCGGAGAACGCGGCGTAATGCTTTCCGGAGGACAGAAACAGAGAATTTCGATTGCGAGAGTGTTCCTTAAAAACCCAGGTATTCTGATTCTTGACGAGGCGACAAGTGCCCTTGATACCATAACTGAGATGAAAATTCAGCACTCGCTTGATGAGCTTGCAAAAGGAAGAACGACACTTATTGTAGCGCACAGGCTGTCGACCATCAGAAATGCCGACGAAATAGCGGTCATTGACGGAGAAAAGATTGTTGAAAAGGGAACACATCAGGAACTGATAAAGAAAAACGGAGAATACGCAAGGCTGTACAAAACGCAGAGCCTAAGCATACAGAACTGATTGCATAGGAACGGTCAAGGTGTTATAATCTCGCTGCAATGAACGAATTGTTCAAACAAATACTAAAAAACAAGGAAGCTGCCACCCTCCCCGGGTTAAAGGAGAGTGGACAGCTTCCTGCGCTTATTTCCGGCCTTTCCAACGTTCACAGAGCTAATCTGGCCGCCGCACTTTTCGACGGGCGTATGCTGGTGCTGTGCTGCGATGATACAACGGCAGAGCATTTTGCTTCAGACATAGGGTCTATGACTAACATGAACGTAAATGTTCTAGGGATGAAGGAATTTAACCTGTATAATGCGGAGACGGCATCACATCGCGCAGAACAGACGAGAATAAATGCACTTCATAAAATGGAAAATGCGCCGATTACTGTAGCCTCGGTATGCGGACTCATACAGCGGACAATTCCGAAGAATAGACTTGAGGAAATGGCGTTTTCTGTCGCCATGGGAGAAAACCACGAGATAGAAAAAATTGAAAAGAAGCTGATAGACTGCGGCTATTCAAGGTGTCTGCAAGTTGAAGGCTGCGGACAGTTTGCAAAAAGAGGAGGAATACTGGATATCTTCTCCGGGGCATACAAGGAACCGGTAAGAATTGAATTCTTCGGCGATGAAATAGATTCGATGGGTTTCTTTGATGTTGTTTCACAAAGAAGGCTGGACGCAATTGACAGATGTCTAGTTCTTCCGGTTATGGAAAATTTGGACGAAGATTTTGCTACGGCTGTTGACTACATCACTGATGATACGGTTATCTTTATTGACCAGCCGTCAAGATGCTTTGAAAAGGCTCTGGACTATGAAAAAACTATAGACGCAAGTTTCTATCTGGACATAGAAAAAGTTCCGTTCTGCGATTACCCGGTGTACATGGCAGATGCATTTACTACAGGCAAGATTCCGATAATACCAAAGACTCTTATGTCATTTTCCGCAAAACAACTGCCTTCATATGCAGGTAATGCGCAGACGGCTGCAGAGGATGCTTCACAGCTCCTGAAAAACGGTTATGCCGTGACGATTCTTGCCGGAGACATGCGGCGCGCTGACGTATTGAAAACGTATCTGAACGATCATGAAGTAAATGCCGAAATAGCAGATGTGATACCGCAATGCGGACAATGCGTTATCCAGGTAGGCTCAGTTTCTGCCGGTATGGAATATCCGGAAATAAAGCTAGCAATACTGACGGATTCCCAGATAATCCGGAAAAGCGCTAGAACTTATAAAAGAAAACTCCCAAAAGGCAGAGAGCAGATCACATCATATACAGATCTTGCAATCGGCGATTATGTCGTACACGAGAACCATGGAATAGGAAGATTCGTTGGTGTTGTACGAATGGAAGTTGACGGCTTCTCGAAAGACTATATAAAAATCATGTACGCAGGAAGCGACACACTCTACGTGCCGGCAACCCAGCTTGACCTTGTATCCAAATACACAGGAGCGGGTGAAGAAACTAAGATAAAGCTCTCAAAAATGGGCGGAGCGGACTGGGAGAAAAGAAGAAGCCGCGCAAAAGGCGCTGCCAAAGACATGGCAAAAAGACTAATTACTCTTTATGCACAAAGACTCAAGACAGAAGGATTCGCTTTTTCTCCGGATAACGAATGGCAGAGAGAATTTGAAGAGAACTTCGGCTACACAGAAACAGACGACCAGCTGAGATGCGTTGCGGAGATAAAAAAAGACATGGAATCTTCGGTGCCGATGGACAGACTTCTCTGCGGAGACGTAGGGTTCGGAAAGACCGAGGTCGCGATGAGAGCCGTTATGAAATGCATACTCGACGGGAAACAGGCTGCTATTCTTGCACCTACGACAGTACTTGCACAGCAGCATTATCAGACTGCACTTCAGCGCTTCTTCGGATTCCCTGTAAACATACAGGTTTTGAGCCGTTTTTCCGCAGGAGCCAAAACGACACAGGCTCTGAAGGATATTGCAAGCGGAAAATGTGACTTGGTTATCGGAACGCACAGAATACTCAGCAAGGATGTCAAATTTAAAAATCTTGGACTGCTTGTCGTTGACGAGGAACAAAGATTCGGCGTAACGCACAAGGAACACATAAAGGAACTTAGCCACGGCGTGGATGTCCTGACCTTATCTGCCACACCGATTCCGAGAACAATGAATATGGCAATGAGCGGAATAAGGGACATGTCAATGATAGAAGAACCGCCCGAGGACAGGCAGCCGGTTCAGACATTTGTTCTGGAACACGATTGGAATATAATCGCGGATGCAATTACCAGAGAGATTAACCGCGGAGGACAGACATATTACCTTCACAACAGAATAGACGACATTGAGAGGTGTGCAAGAAAACTACAGGAGATACTGGGAGAAAACGTAAGTATTGCGGTTGCACACGGCCAGATGGACAAAAGGAGTCTTGCCGAAATAATGGACGAGGTTATTGACGGCCAGATTCAGGTTCTTGTCTGCACAACAATTATTGAGACGGGTATAGATATACCAAATGTAAATACTCTGATTATTGAGGATGCCGACAAGCTCGGACTTGCACAGCTCCATCAGATTCGCGGACGTGTAGGAAGATCGTCAAGAAAGGCATCAGCATATCTCACGTTCAGAAAAGACAAAGTACTGACTGAAGATGCTGAGAAAAGGTTAAGCGCAGTAAGAGACTTTGCTGAGTTTGGCTCAGGCTTCAAGATTGCATTGAGAGATCTGGAAATACGAGGTGCAGGCAGCCTGCTCGGAGCGGAGCAGAGCGGACATATGACAGATGTTGGCTATGATATGTACATGAAGCTTCTCAATGAGGCTGTTCTAGAGGCAAGAGGCATAGAAGTTCCGCAGAAGGCCGACTGCTCAGCCGACCTGGCGGTCAATGCGAACATTCCGGAAAAGTATATCGAATCTTCTGAATTGAGGATGGACATATACAGACAGATAGCCGCGATCAGGAATGAAGAAGACGCAGACGATTTGCTAGATGAACTAATTGACAGATTCGGAAATCCTCCTTCTTCTGTATCAACTCTTATCCAGATTGCACTTCTGAGAGGAGAGGCGGGAAAAGCCGGTATCACGGATATTTCACAAAAGCATGGTGAACTGAAATTTGTGGTCAAGGAATTTGATATGGAGAAGGTTTCAAGGATGTACTCAGATGAAAGATACAACAAAAGGCTGAGAGTTGAAGCCGGAAGCAAGCCGTGTCTGGCGCTGAAGATAAACAACAAAAATCTTGTTATAGATGAAGCAAGACGTTTTGCCAAAGATTGGGGAGAAGAGGAGATGCTCTCGTGAAGAAAAAGAAACTGTTTATTTTTCTGGGACTAGCAGTAGTACTGGCTGTGGGAGCATTCTTCTATATCAGATACAAAACCGCAAACCCAAAAGAGCCGCATGTCAATTTCGACGCACTGTATCAAGCTATGGATGCAGAGGAAACCGTGTGCACCGTCAACGGCAGAGAAATCAGCTGGGACGAGTACTACAATGAATACAGCAACAACATACATCAGTTTGAGTATAACTTTGTGCAGATGCAGACATATTACGGGATTAAACTGACATGGGATGATGCAACATCAGTTGAAGGGTATAACTATGCCACGCTTGCACAGAAATACACCGAGGACACATTAATACATCAAGGTGCACTGATGAAATACGCCAGCGACAAAGGAGCATCATATGACCCGGCAAAGCAGAACCCAACAACGGAGCTGTTTAATCAGATATATGGCAGCCACGGGGAAAAACTACCGGCAGACGATGCAAGAACGTGGATGGACAATCAGGGATATCTTCACCTAATGCAGATACTGCTGTTTATAGAAGACCCGGAGACAGGAGAAAAACTCAGTGACGAGCAGCTATCAGAAAAAGCCTTGCTTGCAGAAGAAACCATAGCGGAGATAAAAGCGATAGAAAGCAATGAAGAACGAGTTTCCAGATTTTCAGAACTAGTTGCGCAAATCAACGAAGATCCCGGAATGGCAGAAATGACAGAGGGATACACTGTTCTGAAGAGTAACGTCTATACACAAATCTGTGATGCGGTAGCCAAGATTGAGGATTATGGAGTAACCGAAGTAATCAGTACGGAAAGAGGCTACAACATAATCATGAGGCTTCCGAACAATCCTGACGAGATACCGTTTGAATATCAGGCGCAGGAAGATCAAAAGTCAACAGGACGCCTGCTTTGCGCTTACGATTTATTTAACAAAGAAGCAGATGAATACATTAAAAATACCGAAATAGAATACCTGGAAGGCATAATAATCCCGGACGTGAGAGAGTATCTCGTCAGATGAATAGACAGCTAATAATAAATAAGTAGAAACAGCACAAAAATAGTTGTATATACCACTAAATATTGTTGTTCAGAATGAAATAAGCCACAAGAAATAGTGGCTTATTTTTTTATAAAAAAAAGTAGAAAAAAACTGAAAAAAGTTCTTGACTTTAATAATTAAAAATAGTATATTAATCAAGCTCGCCGCTCACGGGTGGCGAGAGTGTACCTTGAAAATTGAACAATGTAAATTAATTAGCTTATGCAAATAAGCACCGGAAAAGGGCTTTTAAAACGCATCGAAAAGATGCAAACGAAAAGATTCTTTTGAAAAAGAGATCAGGATATCAACATGTTGAAAGACATGTTCATATACAAACTATTGAGAGTTTGATCCTGGCTCAGGATGAACGCTGGCGGCGTGCCTAACACATG